>Ga0214480_100074_pt1 | contig 39477 bp, 32 predicted proteins | sample M1_20Mar14CPVII9_3_FD_165042 | JGI IMG/M metagenome (GOLD analysis project Ga0214480, IMG submission 165042) | Marine eukaryotic communities from Monterey Bay, California, United States - M1_20Mar14CPVII9sort6BwellE17 | ecosystem: Environmental > Aquatic > Marine > Unclassified | place: USA... | reverse complement strand
AGGTATTCTGTTGGGGTAAGGGTGAACGAGGACAGTTGGGACAAGGACGACGAATGATGCACGACGATTCAGATGAAGAAACAGTTGGTAGTGATGCACCGAATGAAAATCGTACATTTGAATATGCAATTCAAGTTTCAAACTTTTATGATCCCTTTGCAACAAAAAGTACATCTCCCAATGATATATTTGCTCCATCACTATCAAAAGACGATGCTAGAATTAGATTAATCTCGGCCGGTATGAACTTTACAGTCGCAGTAACAAACTCAAACCTACCATACATTTGGGGAAAGAATGTTTGTCTTGACCCAACGTATTCAGATTCAAGCTTTGATCCACGGTCGAAGGAGGTACAAGATTCGACATATCCACGATATATCTCTGGATTACCATCTGATTTACGAATTGAAAGAGTGGCATGTGGTACACATCATGCATCCATGCTACTTGAGGATGGTTCGATATGGGCTGTGGGCATTGCTACAGATAAACCAAAACCATTATGGGATGAAGCTGTAGAAATACTTGCACCAGGAGTCGTAGATATGAATGAATTAGTTAGTTTTACTGCAGGATTCGATAGAACATCTATCGTATACGGTAGTGATAGAAGACAAGTTATTGAGGTACAATTATGGAGTACCGAAGAACTGAGAGAGCATGGAGCTGTACGTCCTTCTTGGGTCGAGTGGTTAGAACAAGAGAAGGGCAAGGAGAAGGTCTGCTCGACACATCGTGGATGGATGCATTCAATAGTTGTCACCGAAGAATAATGGGCATTATTATTAATCATCCAACATCCAAATCTTTCAATCCTTTTATTTCATGATCCAACTGTTGATCGAGTTTATCGAGTTGAGCATAGATGTCATCATCATCAGAGATATCTCGTTCATTTGAGCTTCCACTCATATCAACATCATTAGGAGATAGTTGAGTTGCAGCATCGACCGGCTTGCCATCGATACCCCAGGCTGTATCTTTATTGCCTCCCTCGTCAATTGTTTCAAGTTTCATCTCCAGCCTTGCATGCTTTCGAACTGCGCCAGTGTCATCACTTGGCTCAGTTGTGGTCACAGGTTTATTAGAACTGCTGCACACAGACAAATTTCTAAGCTCTGGCCAATCATCAATACCAGAAGGGAACGAATGAATGTCATGCTCTTGGCCCTTGGAGGAAATATCAGGGAACTTGCTATCCAACAGAGGAAAGTCGTCTTTACCCTCGTCCAGAATCAGGTACCAATTGCCAGCATAGTACAAAGAGACTGATATGATACCATTGGGGGTATATGCTTTAATTGCAAGTACGTCGACATTCTCGAGTGGATTATTATCAGCATTACCGTTGCAACAAACAAACTCGAAAAAGGTATCACTGGCTTTATCTTCGAGCCAATCATGTCCAGCACTGAGCAAATCATTGAGAGATTCTACAGCTTGATTTTGCATTAATGACTGTTTCTTTGTCGCATGTGCTATTGCTAATTCAAATGGACTGGAAGAGGGTAGTGATGTTATATCGCTGACAAATTCCAGCTTACTCTGCTGGACTCTCAAAGTTTGTATGAGGAATGGAATATCAGATAGTGATATGTTGGGAATCAACTCTACAGAGCCTTCATAAATCCAGTTGCCAAACCGGAAGCAGACATTTCTCATATCTCCATCACCTTTGAGAATGATATAACTCTGAACATATGAGTCTCCACATGACAAGTCTTTTGTGAGCGGCTGCTCAACAATACCATCTTCTTGTGTTTCATCAACAGTAGATTGTATTTGAACTTCATCTTCTTCTTCAATATGCTGATCTTGGTGTGCTGTATCGTTATCATCAATAGATATGACCTGCCATATTGACAACTTCATCCAAGGTCCATTGTGACCCTTTCCATTAACATCATCGTACAGAGCCAATGTGGCTCCTTCACCAGAACGAGAAATGTCTGGAAAGTTGATATCAATTAAAGGTTGTGAATGGGACTCTGAATCTTCTAGAACTACATATATAGTGCCTTCAAAGTAGATTGTTATGAAACACAATCCTTGGGCATGGGTTCTACTAGCAATGAAGAGTATATCGGCAAATCGAGAAGATGCATCACCGATTAACTCAAAGTATGTGCTACTTTTATCATCATCAATCCACGAATGTTTCGTCGCTAATTTGGCCATAGATTTTGAGATGGAGCCGGAGGAAAGCTCTGATACTACAAAGTTTCTTGCCCATTCCATTTCATTTAGTGAAACATGAAACTGGTTTGATACCGGAACTTTGGATGCATCGCAAAGATATGTCAAGGCAGATTGCTGCTTGATAATCAACGGTATCAATGTAGGAATGTCTTTAAGCATTACATCTCCAAATGCATGTTGTAAAGATAATTGTATTTCTCCTGAATAACAGTGGTTCCCAACTTGAAAGAAGGCATGTCGCGATGTACCTCCACTTTTCACATTACTTCCTGTAGAAGACTTGACTATATATGTTTGAGAGTACATTATAAAGGGAGGTATAACTTTGAGGATACCCAGCGAGGTATCCTTGTTTGATAGTCTACTTGTCCAGGGAGAAGCTACTCGTACCTTCTTTGCTCGTGCCGAGTAAGGGTGAAATAACCGCGGTGATGTGTTGCTGTATCAATTTAGGAAGGCTTGAGTTTCGATACGATACAAGGCTGCTTGTCCGCTGGAGTGAAAGTATTTTGATTGAGACTGAAAAAGAAGGAAGAGTTTATTTCGAGAATCTTCTATGAGCTTTATTATAGGTCTTGGTATTACCCTGTAACTCCGTTCGTTCACTTGATCACTTTACTTCTGATTAGAGCACAAAGTGACGACATATTTAAGAGCTGCTAGAGACGATATTCTGGAGTTCGCAATCGATTCGAGACCAAGAGACCGAAGAAGAACCAAGAGACTCAAGGAATTTGTGATTCAATCGAGACAACAACAACTCTACTCCCGTAAGGTCGGTCTCATGACTACTACTGGTGGTAGCCCTAAGTTCCTCGAACACGCTGATGATGGTACTAGGATTCTTAATAAGCGGCGACAATTGTTTGATATAAAAGTAAGATGTTCTGTGTCACTCGTCTTATTTCACTCGACTTTTTTTTGCCTCCTCTAGTAGAACTAACCACATATTTTACTTCATATTTTCTATATCATATCCAAACAGGAACGCTACATTGCTGAGAAGGCAGAGTATGACAAGAAATGTAAGATATTAGAACAAAGAGAGGCAGACTTGAAGCGCCGAGACTTGGAGTTTCAAGCAAAACTTGTTCGTTACAAGGCGCTTATTAACGAGAAACAAATCAAGCAACAAAAGTTGGCACAGAGACTAGTAGAGGAAGAAAGAAGATGTCAGGAATTGGACAATGAAGCGGCCACCTTGAAAGAACTAATTAGGGATAAACAGCAGCATCTCAAGACACCTGAGGTGTAGATACGAGTAATAAGACGACTATAGTGGTGGGCATTCCCTAAGTTTATACATACTTTCTAATTTACATTTGATTCTGATAAAAGTCACATACACTATGCAAAAGCAGTACCACGAGATACCATACTTTGTGAAACGCTTATACCACTGGAGTGCCTTTGATGTTGTTCAAACTCTGGGTTGAGAACTTCTGTCTCGTCATCGCCATAACCGTCTTCTCCGTTGTTCACATCACGATCGAACTGCTTACTTCTATCCTTGGGCTTCCACTTCTTGTAGGCAACAGCCAAAGCAGCTACAACTATACAATACCCTACTGTCACGAAGGAGATACATGTTGCCGATCGACAAGATCCTGCCTTGTTCGGGGACGAACCATACCCAGGCCCTTGTGATTTGGGATAACCTTCGTCAGGCATTCCGCCGTCAAATGGATAACCACCAGGTCCATAAGGAGAAGGATCTTTTGACTCGGTATCCATTTGAACAGTCGGGAGGGCAAACATATCATCATCTACAAAACCGCCCATCCCTAATCTAGGCTTACAATTGTATGACTCGGCAAAGCCAATGCGATCCTTTGACAAATCATAGAAGAATGCATGTCCCATCATGGCATTAATACCAAGGAATGAACCAAGTTTACTATCAAGTGTGATCTTAGCTCGATATGTTCCCGTGCTTGGGTTGTATTCCATATAATGAGTAGCAGGAATGGCCAGCATTCCATCCACAGGGTTCTTGGGATCACGATCTCCAGCCATGTTGGGCACACTCCTTGGATTAAATGACTTGTCAACACCTTCATGGGCCTAGTAGAAGAGAAAGGGAAATCATATGTCAGATCAATAAGCCAAATCAAATGAAGGTCAATGACCGAGATAAACATACCTTCATTTGGACAATAATAGTAGGCAGTGCCTTGACTTCATTCTCCGTTAACAACATCTTCCCCAAAGTGAAATCACTCCCTACCATGTTCTTCCATTCTTGTAAGAATGTTTGCTGAATACTCTGATCAAAGATTAGTAATGGCACACCTGAATCTAAGATCGTTCCCCCATTCTTTTCATTAAACTTGAACTCATCAATATCTAAACGAACTAATGCCTGGCCATTCCGATCAGGGACGACACTCTGCCCTCCTCCCTCACGGAAGAAGATATTACGAACGTGCACCTTGTATTTTGTGTCCTCCTCTTCAATATTCTGAACATATACCAATGGATGATCTAGAATGTGTGGATTATAACCCCCAAGTGTTACAATTCCTGCACTACGATAGTCATCGCCCATTAATATCTTTTGTTCAAAGCACATACAGAACCGAGGATATTTAAGCTGATCCTGAAATACCATTTGGTTTACAAACGATGTACGTGCTTGTGAAAAGCCGATAATACCATCTTGTACCTGTGATGCATACCATCCCGTAGCCTCAGTTTGACATGCAAATACTAATGGAAAACCGTACTGCTCAGGTACTTTTGTACCCTTGACATCTAACATTCCAGCCTCTTTAATCTCTTCCTCGGCACCGCCAACATAAATATAGTCTCGTGCCTCATATGCAGTCCATGCACTCTTGTCAACGAGGTTATATCCACGTGCGATACACTTCTCTCTACCTTCGTCACATACATCATCACGTTGACCCCCAACACATCGTCCACAGGGCATGGCAATGAATGAAACAGAATCCGACTGTTGATATGGTCCAATAATAGGACCACATTGTCCACATCCCTCACAAGGAAAAGCTGTAAAATCTGCACCACTACTAACAGCCAAGACACGCTTCTGTGCTGGACTACCAACATATGCATTCAAAAAATGTGTCCCCTCGCCGGAAAATTCTTGTAATATTCGTTGATCGTTTAAATTAATATCTTCTTCTCCATCATCAACTCGTAATGACCTTCCAGCATTATTACCACCACTCCTTGCCCATCTCGCAAATGTTTCAGAAGCATCCTCATCTCTCTCTTCTTCTAATAAGTGTAGTAAATTTCGTTCTTTGAGTATAGACGCACGTGTATGAATTGGTATATGAATGAGATTCTCTTCTTCATATTCATCAATATCTTCATCCATGAATACAGTATCAAACTGATATTCTTCCCCGTCAATGTTTATATTAATGTCTTGTGGTGGCGTTTGTATAGTTTGTGTTGCTTCAGATGTGCTCATTGAAGTAGTGAGTGGTATCTGCTGACTAACTGCAGCAACCGCTGATATTGCTGAAAATGGGCGTATCCTTTTCATTATAATTTATGTTCTTGTTCTCTATATCTCTGTACCCTATCTATGAGGAGGCCTATCTCCGGACTATCTAATTGCAAGTCGTTTGAAAAAGTTATGTGTAGTGTTTTGAGATCCGTCTTTTTTGACCGGCGTTTCAACTATACAGAATATAGGATATAGTTTGTATTCAAAGAGTATATGCTCACCGCAACGCAGGAGAGCCTCTTCAAATTCGGTATGGTATGCCGACCTCGAGTTTATTATATATTATCTCAAGAGGGCAAAATGAAATGACCCGCGAATCCCAAGGTAGAATTTGTTTGAGGGATAAAGTATAAGGATACCATGGATACCAAAATTACCCCTCATTCTTCAAAATAGAGTTGTGGTAAGCGTTGTATCGTAGTATTGTAAGGAGTTTTATGGATAGAACGGCGTAGGTGAATATGATTAGATGATGTTTAGAGTGACTATATAAAGCGTTCATGTATCGCTCTGATTTTTAGCTGTTTACGGGGATGGTATATCGATTAATTCACTCTATCAATTTTGATGTCGAGTTGGAGGCTCTGTATGTTAATTGTAGCAACTATGAGATGAGATACATAGACGGATGTATATTGTTGTTTATTACATATTGAATGTGGACTAGATATTGATATGTCCGATACAGGAGTTGGGTGTTTTTATCTTTGCAATGTGTATATTTTGTACTACCCTGCCATTATTTTTAACTAACAAACTCTCTCAATTCTCAATACACATACACAAACCACTACCACTACAATAAAAAAAAACATACTTAATCATACCACCTACAACCAACAATACAATCTTCCAAACAACAACAACAACAATAATAATATATAGAACAATAATAATGATAAGACCAACACCCTTCATCCGACAAGCCGAAAGGTTAATTAATCGTAATCCATACTTATTCGGTCCTGGACCTGTCGCCAGACGTCCAGCCGAGGGTAGTATTGGTGCCATGCCACCACTTCGTGGACTTGTGGTATGTGCATCACAGGGACTTGCTGTTGGATTAGCTGGTGGTTTAGTATACAATGTATTTTTGGGTAATCCTCAAATTGCAAAGGTAGAGGCATATTACGAAGAGAATCCTCCTCGTTAAATAATGTATGATGGGACTTTAAGTTGGAGGAGTAAAATGGGTTTTGGTTTTGGTTGTAGAATACAGATTTGGGGATTGTTGAATTAGTTGGAGTGGGGTTAGTAATGAAATGGGGACTCTTTTGTCGGAGAGAAGCAATAGCTGGTGCTGGTTGTTTTTCAGAAAGGGAATGTCCATTTAATAGAGAGTTGACTTGTAACATATAACAAGCACTCGAATAATAAACATTTTGTGTACTTGTCAAATATTATTGATGCACAAGTAAAAAGAAAAATATTTGTGTCAAGATATTAACTAAGGCATCGAAGAACATGCTTAAGACAGATAAAGGAATAGCTTTAGGGTACAAGTCTAAGGTCTTTGTACAAATCTCCTGTTTATGAGTTTATGAGCCCTAAGGGGTTGCAACTAACAGTGAGTCCCTCCTAAAAGACGTTTCATCGCCATTTCCTCTTTCCCCCCATCACTTCATCTTCAATGTAGGTATGTACTAGACTTTGGCTTGCATGTATGTACCCCATCCTCTATATTATATTATTTCATTCTTTAAAACCAACATTGAAAATGGCAAGTAATAATCAAGGACAACAACAACAAGCACCGCCAGTAGCTACGGCATCGACGATAGTTCCACCTCGTTTAGTGAAAATGGATACATCAATGAATGACGAACTAGAATGTTCTTTACACTATCTACCCAAACCATTGATGAGAGAATTTGGTCATGTATTTAATGATGAATATCTCAAGTTTGGTGATAATAGTGATGCAATGGATACAGATATGAGTAGTAGTAATGATACATCGACATCACTTAGATTACTAGCGATACCAACAAATCAACATGCAAAAGAGGATCTTGTGGCCGTGGGTGATCATATTGAACAAGAGAAGGATCGGTTACTTAATGTGGTGAGTATTTGTTTATGTATCTATTTGCAATGTATACTCTACTTTATTATACTACTTTGTAATATGCAAACTCACAACACATGCAAATCACATCATATGTTAACAGTTTCTAACATTTGGCAAGTACATTTGTGAGCAGTTAAGAGCAAAGGGATATTGGGCAGATTATATTGATCCATGTTCTGGATTGCCAATGATATCACTTAATTGTAATAAAGTTTATTCCGAAGTAGATGGGATGGAATGTTTGCTAAACTACAAGGCATATAATGCTGGATTTTGCAAAATCTTAACTCATCCTAAATGGGGATCGGCTGTTTATCCAGCAACGATATTTGCTCATGCACCTGCTGATATAGTATCAAGTTTGATTCAATCTTTACCCGTTGGAGAAAAGTAAATATTGTGCAGAGCAAAAGGTATACAGTGCCCCGAAGAAGAGAGGATACCTTACATATCACAAAATAATCCACAGTTACAAACAAGGTGCGTGCGTATGATCATATGCTATGATATCTGATCATCTTCTCTATCTCACATATCAACAACTTCTGCAGCTGTGTTATTTCTCATTTATAACTTCCTTCAGTTTCAGTTGCTTTGTATGCATACATTTTTGAAGTAAATATGGCAAAGGAAGTACTACCCACACTGTAGGCACTTGCTAATGAAGGCTTTTGACGATGAAGTGATTATGTTGCCTCTATTACTAAGCACCACAGCATTGTCATCTCATCTTAAATGGTGCTACTATCATAAGCGAGTGCCTACAGTGTGTACTAATCAACTCCATCAGCACCAATTAAACATAGATGGGAGCCAACATAATTTTTTGTACAAAGACTGATTTTTTCTCGTCGACTTTCACTTTATTGTTCTAACCTCTATCTAACCAATTACCTTGAACAATGAAGATCCTACTTGTACTTGCTACTATCCTAGCCACTGTTAGTGCATACTGTCCTAATGGTTGTAATAAGAATGGTTCGTGTGGACTTAATGGTGAGATCTTCGTTGTTCGTTGTTATTTTTATTGCTTATTCTTTGCTTTTGCTTCTCAAATCTTCTTCTCCTCTTTCCTAACCAATATTATCAGATCAATGTATTTGTTACAATCGTCCAAATGGAGACCCAGCGTGGACTGGACATGATTGCTCGTTGAGAACATGCCCAGAGGGCACTGCGTGGTCGTCTGAAATTGTAGCTGGAGAGAATCTTGCTCATCCTAGTATGGAATGTTCAAACAAGGGAATCTGTGATAGAAGGGCGGGAGAATGCCAATGCTTTGAGGGATATGACGGAAAGGCATGTGAACGTACGACATGTCCCAACGATTGTTCTGGACGTGGAATTTGCTTAGATCAAAAGTCTCTTGCTTCACAGCAGGGTGCAACATACGATACTCCCTGGGATGCTGAGAAACATCTTGGTTGCAAATGTGACTCTGGATATCGTGGACCTGATTGCTCACAGAAGGAATGTCCATCTGGAGAAGATATTCTTGGTGGCGAGGGAGCAGCAGAAGGACGTGAATGCTCAGGACGAGGTCTTTGTAATTACAATGACGGACTCTGCGAATGTTTCTCTGGGTACTTTGGCAACAGGTGTCAGCACCAGACTGTATTGAGTTAATGATTTGCAAGTTTGATGTTTAATATATCATATGACGAAGTGTTATAGTCGTGGCAATGCGAGAGTTGTAGGGTGTTGAGATGGTTGTTGATACGTAGACTTTTCTTGAACTAACTTAGTGTTGATAACTGCAATCGTACTCTCTACTCAGGCAAATGTCTTTTGTGTCATGATTGTGTAAAACTCTTCTGAACTAATCTGACCATCATGATCAGTGTCTGCTCGCTCAATCATTTCCAATAACTCGGCATCATCCATATTAGTCTCACCAAGCTCACGAGCCACCCTCTTCAAGTTTTGCAATGAAATGTATCCCGTCTTATCATCATCGAATAGTTCGAATATCTTTTGAATATCTTCCTTTGTATCACTTCCGGCAAGTCGACTTTTGTGTTGTTGTGTATAGTATGGAGTAGAGAAGTGTAGTGTATTGTGAATGATGGAAATGCGAGTGAATCATTGTCATTCTTCTTTCATTCTCCAACTCACCTAGTCATCAAATCCAAGAACTCGTCAAAGTCAACATCACCATCACCGTCTTTATCAATATCTTGAATCATTTGGTAGATGGTTTGATTCTTCGTTTCAAAGCCAAGAGATTGCATTGCAGCACGGAGTTCCTTCGGATCGATCGTTCCAGACCCGTCGGTATCGAATAAGTCAAACGCTTGACGTAGCTCTTCCACTTCATCATCTGTCAATCCTGGACGACGTTGCTGCTGTTGCTTTATAGATAAAGTAGTGGTGGAGATGGGCTTGTGTTTTGTATTACTACTCATACTGATGCTATTGATATTATGTTGTTGGTTGGGTTGCGAGTCGATTAGCCTCGAACTTTTTGTTCGATATTCCAGGTGTAAAGGTGAAAAGATTTTTTCTTCCCTCTAATTGATAATATATCTATCCATCATGTACATCATCACAGTACAATGGTCGACAATGATAGTAGTAGTAGAAATACATGGTTTGATACGGTAGTCACACCATTGAATGCATGTAGTCTTGAAACATATACACCGATACGAAATGAGCCGCCGACAGAGGAGATATCTGATTGCAAAATAATTACTGAAAATGAAAATGATGTTGTGATACCTTTGATAATTGGTTGTTATCAACTAAATGAGCAGCTGACTGATACAACTACAAATGGGGAAGATAAAAATAAAGATGATAATGACAATGATATTTCAAAGTCGTCTAGTCGTAGTGGTGAATTACGATTGTATATGATATCATCATCACCATCAACTACACTATCATCGTCAACAAGTATCAAGTTTGGTAGTGCACATGATGCAGTACAAATGGAAAGTGGTGTACTTGATGGTAAATGGAGAAGACGCCAATGCAAACCAGTAATATACGCGAGTGCATGTGCTTCAGGGAGGATGCATCTACACTCATTAGAGAAGAACAACTCACAACAAACATGGACTCTTTCACATTTGACATCATCCGACGAAACCGATGGGAATGCCCTATGTCTATCTCTAGCATGGAATGATTTTGTAAACAATACTTCAAATGATGACACCAATATAAAATCAGATGATCAGATTGTATCATCTTATTCCAATGGTACTGTGGCTTTACACAAAGTTGCAACATCAACAATAACAAATGAGTCCCAAGATGTTGTTAGTATTGAAGAAACACATAGATGGAATGCACATACAATGTTTGGTTGTCCATCAGAGGTATGGACATGTTCCTTCCTTCGAGGTGATGAGAATGTAGTACTAAGCGGAGCTGATGATATGACACTCAAAGTTTGGGATACACGACAAACACAACGACATATACATAAAATTGGAGAGTCGGAGTTTGATGCGGGAGTTACTGCAATATCTTCACACCCTTCGATAGATCATGTATTTGCAGTTGGTAGTTATGACGAGTATGTGCGGATATATGATTATAGGAAAATGGATCAACCAATATCAAAAGTTCATGTAGGAGGCGGTGTATGGAGAATCAAGTGGCATCCATCATGTTATCACAAGGTTGTTGAAGGAGATATATCAAACAGCGGAAAGATGCTTGTTGCAGCAATGCATGGTGGTTGTAGAGTTGTCAACGTGCCTATATTAGGAGGTGACGATGGTGGTGATGTTGAAATTCTTTCACAGTTTACAGCACACGAGAGCATGGCCTATGGTGCCGATTGGATATCCAGTAACAAATGTGAAGTAGTGTCTAGTTGCTCGTTTTATGATCGACAAGCCTTTATATGGAATCCTAACAGCAGTTGAGGTTGATTATACAGAAATGAAAGATACGTTCAACATTATATTTATAGTTACAGACATCGACAATTCAGGCATACAACAATGCAATTCAGGGAGTCATTCCAATGCCTGTTCAAGTGCTCGACGGAAATCAGTTTCACTAAGAACTGGACGGCGTCGATCACGTTTGGCTCTAGGAGGTGTTATTTGCAATGCCTCACCAATCAAGTCTGAAACAGTTGAAGTAATTGATCCATCATCATCATTATCAATGTTGTGTCTACCATGACGAGTTGGCGGTCTAATCGAAGTAGTAGTGCTTGATGATGCTCGACTAGTAGTAACACCACTGAGCTCCTTCACTTTGAGAACAAAGTCCAAATCAGATTCAAACAATCTCTTACAAGCTGATGCTTGTAGCCCATAGAACTGTCCAAGGTAGTCATTCAAGACCTCCATCATTTCAGTCTTGTCGTAAAAGTATGGATTATGTTTCAAATCAATGTCACCATTTCGGATATGAGTAGTTGTTCGTCCAGACATGTACTTGGTATGACATGATGTTGCAATAAGCAACATATCATGATGAAGCTCGGCATTTGCAATTTCTTGTTTGATATGTTGCATCGTAACAACTGATGTGCTCTGTTGGATACTACTCTCATCATGAATTGTAATGCCATAAAAGTCCAACTCACGCTCAAACATTGATATTGGTATACTGTTGGGCAACTCGATGCTTCCATAACGCAAGTAGTTCAACACATGAGCAAATATATCACCATCCCGATCAATAAATATCGCTTGAGTTGGGTTGTCGATATTTGTGTTGTTATTCCACTCTTTGGAAACAAGTCGTGAAAGCATTGTATCATCACAATGTGGTGCTTGTTTGATTAAAGATAGTGATACCTCAAAGTATCTTCCGCCCACATTAAGCACGGTGGTATTGGTACCTTGGATTGAATTATTTTTAGTGGTAATATTATTATTATTAGTTTCCATTGTATTACTATTTGTTACTTATCTTAAGGGTTAAGTTGTATACTTGGTAGTAAGATTATGAGATGAAAGGGGTATAAGAAAGCAAGACCTGAATAACAATGCAGTATCAAGACTAAACAACAACTTCTACTCGTGGGTAGGAGAAGATGTATGTGGGAGTGTAGGCCTTCTACAATAATTGCAAACAGTTGAAACGTCGGCCACTGCATGCATTAAGCAGAAAGGAGTGCACCACAAAGCTCACTTTCCCAAGCCACTTCTTTTTCTAGTCTCCGATCAACCCAACCAAGTTATGGCAATCTCCACCAACCTTACCATCGAATCGAATGATGAGACAAAGGCCAAGTTTATTCAAGAGCTTATCAATGAGTGTATGGAAGTTTTGAAATCAAATCCAGACAATCGTTGTGCAAAGTATTGTCAAGAATATCTCATGAGTGATGAAGGAAGTGACCTAGCTGCAAAGGATTTGGTTACCTTTTGGAAGTGTGTCAAGACTGGTATTGATATCCTGTTTCTGGCTTGGGGTGAGTGTTCTGTTGTGTTGTTTTGTTAGTATCTTCTTGTATTTCGCAACTCTTACTCACCATCACTACAAACACACAAACAATCAAATAGATGTTATGCCATGTCACCATTGGATTACTCCAAGTTTGGCACCTTCTTTGATAAGGTTATTCGTGATTATCACGGCGATGATTCTGGTGATAAGAAACATATAACTGATTGGAGTGTTGATGAAGGTATTGACTACGATGTGAAGAAGTTGGGTCAAGAGGAACTATCTATGCGAGTTCGTGTTGGTAGGAACCTTCTCGGTTTCTCATTGCCAGGTGATATGAACAAGGATGAAAGAATCAAGTTTGAACAGAAGATGTTACCAGCATTTGATCAACTCAAGGAGAAGTATGGTGGACAAGTCCATAGTTTGACGCCCGACTTTGGTGACGATGGGTCTAATCCCACTTAATCTCCAAGGATGAGTATCAAAAGCTTGTCGATGCTCATGTCATGTTTAAAGATATGGACGCTGATCCGTATCTCAAGTCGGCCGGTATCTCATCAGATTGGCCCTACGGACGTGGATGTTGGCAGTCGGATGATAAAATGCGTATATTTGGTTTGGTGAAGAGGATCAATTACGTATCATGTGCATGAAGAAGGGAAGTGATCTTTTGGATGTCTTTAGCAACTTGAATGAAATGCTCAAGACTGTCGAGTCTATCGATGGTATTGAGTTTGCTCGTGATGAGAACTACGGCTATGTAACATCGTGTCCATCCAATTTAGGTACCGGTATGCGTGCTTCAGTACATGTCAAGATTCCAAACTTAACCAAGGATGGTACAGACGCCAAGGCTAAGGAAGTTTGCAAGCCATTGGGTCTTTCTGTTCGTGGCACAGGAGGTGAGCACACTCCCATTGGAAAGGATGGTACCGTAGACATTTCACCCTCGTCACGTCTCTTCATCAAGGAGAAGGAGATTATTGGCAAGTTGTATGAGGGTATTGAAAAGTTGATGGCAATTGAGAATGCTTAGACTTAATATAGCAAGACAAAACGATATTTACATAAATTTGCTTGTCAGTTCTATACTATGTAGCTAATGCACCACCCATTGTAAGTGATGAGTGGCAGCTCACTGTCTTCCACAGCCAATTGCAATACTAAAAGAAGAACAGCAGCTTCAAACTTTATGAATAACAGCCGTCTTCAACTTTTTGATAGGGCGAAAGGTGTTATCCATCGAGGCATGACGGTTCTTGTCGTCACCAATGAGGTGTGATTCGATACTAGTGGCAGATTGTCTTCTTCGGAGAGGAGACGGGCGAACAATATCAGTCGGAAAGAAAGCACATCCCTGGCTTGAACCTGCATTCCAAGAAGTAGCGGTAGCACCTGCCTCAGAATCGACTGGTGTGATAACATTTGGTCTGGATAATCCCAACGATGTATCCAAAGCAGGGGGTGCCTTCTTGGATAGTGGAGGAGCAACAGTAACCTCATCCTCTTTGGTATCAACGTCCATATCCATTGTCGTATCCTCCGTCTCTTCTTCCACAGTTGTTTTCTTTTCCACTTCCATCTCTTCCACAACAGGAGGAACAAATCGAACTCCTGATTGACTATCAACAAATCCCATCCTCACTGCACTCTCCACCCAGTCTATTTATGATATCAGAAGCATACGAAAGAGATGTTTAGTGTAAATAAAAGGTATGAATGAAGAAAAGTCAAGTGAATAAGTAGTGAACTTACAATCCTGTCTCTTGACTCCACTAGTACTGGCAGTTCCCGATCGCTTCAACCTATTCAACTCCTTCCTAACTGATGTGGGTACCTCTGTACAATTGGGATGATGACGACACTGTAGCATCACGACGGCTGATTGAATTGAGCTAATCTTATTTGGATACGAGACCGCTTGAGAGGCACGCTCCTCCTTTGGTAGATGCTTGCAAAACAAGCAACGTACTCCCACCCTACCCTCTGTCACCTTCGTCTGTCTTCCACGTCCAACATCACCCTCTCTTGCTTCAAAGTATTCGACCATTTCCTTCCTCAAGTAACATTGAAGAGATGAAAGGTGCAGTTCATCATTGCCAGATTCCGCGACAGGTGCTGGGAGGGATGTAATCTTGGATGTAGATGAAGATGCAGATGTAATCGACGGTACCACTAATGCATTCATAAATGGTACAGCCGCCTCAACAGGACGACGTCGACGTGCTGTTAATGTTTATATTGATGTGGGATTGAGGTTTTATAAAGGATATTGTGAGCTGTTCAATTCACAACACCACTAAACAAATTCAACATATATCATGATCTAATACACATACTAAAGCATCTAAAACTCCCATTAATTCAATATCAATTCAATTCATAATATACTTTGGTGCATGACAAATAAAGTATACATCTTGTGCAAGTTACATAAAATAAAACATGATACAACATATGTAATATATGTAACTCACTGGCACGAGATTTCTTCTTCTTCTTCTTTTTAGTAGAAACCTTTGATGATGAAGGTACTGCTGCATCAACACGATGACTATCTTCTCCCCAAACACCAACAACCAACTTCCTTGTTGAACCACCATCAACTCGTGAATTTTGCATAATATCACAAAGTAATTTGCTGGCAGATCGACATTCAAGATTGGAAGGCTGATTGTTCTTGATATGTAATAACTCTAATGCTGCCATGGACTCTGCTTCATTTTGTTGATACATGGTTGATAATCGTTGCTAATAGAAGAAGAGGAGTAAGGGTCAAGGAGAAGAAGTGATCTCAAAGCAGAGTCAAGCAAATGTTGGAGGTTTGCTCGCCACGACTCACACTTTTTGCTTTTGACTTAAAATAGTACGGTGTCTATTACGACCAGCCACGGCGTAGTGTGATAAATAGAGACAAAGGGAGCATAGAGAGGGGTTGAATATGTCAACCGAAGGAGGTTATGATGATTTCCTAAGTGGCGGCGGTGGCGATGATAATGCATCAAACGATAGCCAATCAACAAGTTCAAGTGTGGGCTCAAATAATTCAAGTAATAGAGATAAGCCTATGCAATTACCCAGAGTTGGATGGGGTACTGAGGATGATAACGAAGATGAAAATGGCAGTAGTAACAGCGTCAATAGTACTGGTGTTGAATTGCCATCTATAAATAATAATAAACAACATCAAAACAAGGAAAAGGGGGTCATAATACGTTCATCAACACGAAATCATACAGAAGGGGGAGACTCTTTACCACCAATTCCCGAGGAAAGATCAATGCATGGTGGAATATGGTCAGACTATTGTTATCCCGATTATTATGATTATGATAGACGAAAGTATAGAAGATGTGGACCTTACTTTAAGCGAAGATTACTTGCTATTATATTGATATTGGGTATTGGAGCATTTATTGGTTATCGGTTAGGAACAGGTGGGGCTACTGAAACACCCCACAAACAATTGCCAGAACAACAAACTGACAGTGATAATAATGATGAACAGAAATTTGATTACCCAACTATAGAACAACTACCACCGGATATGGATATATATCAAGTTATTATTGATACTCTCGATCCTCAAATGTTTGATGCTTCAAGTGATACAACACAATCCTCCTGGGACGGATCATTCTTTCATGCATTTGAATTCTGTGGAAAGAATTATGCTCGTGTACCTTGTCCATATGTTGCATACTGTCCTCTTGGACCAGGCCAAAAACCACTCGGAGGTGTGAAGAATGATTACTTTGGTCAATCTTGGGCACCGATATATAAACACACCAATGATGATCCACCACGAGATGAAATAGATTGGGTTCAATTGGGTAATGATGGTACATGTGAATTATATTCAAAGTTAAATGACGGGAAACAACCCTCATGGGCGAATACACCCGGAGGTGATGATGAAGAGGGAATTGCCAGACATTTATTGTGTTGTCTTGAGAATTATCATGAAGACACATTTATTGAGACTGCAATTGCAAAGTACTACAATACCGACAACAAATCATCGAAAAAGGATAGTGATTACTATGCTCCGACTTATATAGATCGTCCACCATCAATTGAAGAAGATGAGGCATCAAAACCAATTCCCATGCATTAGCTACTAAACTTCAACTAATTGAGATGCCGCTCGCTACTTATATCCTGTCCACTTGCCACTTTAACGTAGATATCTAGCCTATGTAATGTTTGAAATGATATTGTTTGAAACGATGTTACCCAATGAATGCATAAATACATCTCTAGACAATCACGCACTCTACATACATCTTCTCGCTCTCAAAGGGGGTATCTCGCTCCGGTATCTTTTCAGAAGTCGAAAAAGTTTAGTCTCATAATTTGTAGAAGGTGCACCTTAATATTACTTCTAATAAGAGGCTGCCAATATGAACGTCGCCCGCCGTCAAGTACCCATATCTGATGTTAAGAAGAAGCGTGGTTTCTACGCTGGTGGTATCGCTGACAGTGGTGGATCATCCGCCTCCTCATCGGCCACAGATGTTGACATGTATTTGGATGTACCATCTTTTGAATTAAGTTTGGATGAATTTGAGGAGTATGCATTAGCTCGGTTAAAGGTATGTTATACTCTGCGTGATATATGGCACTTGTATTATTATTGCAATTATTCGGTACTTTTGGGGGCTACAGCTTGCTTTTAAGTTAGTGACATATGACGGTGCATCTATTTTAATTTTTTGCTCATATTATGTGTCACCTGAACCAACAACTAATATTACATGTTTCATATGCATTCTAAACACTAAAACACAAGGTACTACGCAAAATTGAAGAGATGAAAACACGCAATCTATCCCAAGATATGTTCCGTAGTCAATTAGACACCTCGATTAAAACCAACCTAACTATCTCATCCTCAGATTCTAAAAAAGTTAATGTAACAGAAAGTAAAAAGATTGACGTGGCCTCACACTTTATCTTACGGGCTGCATACTGTCGTACCGAGGATTTACGTCGCTGGTTCTTAGCCCAGGAATGTCGATTATTCCGTCATCGTCTCGAGTCAGTATCAAATAAATCCCATGGCGGTAATAATGATGCATTACGTGAATTCTTGGCACATAATGACTTTGATTTAGATCGAGTTACACGGAATGAGAAGGATAGTTTGAGGGATAAGTTAATGAGTATACCCGGTGGTCCAAATCCTGTTGAATTCCATACTACCGAATATTACAGGGTACCATTTATTCAGGCATTGGAATTAGTTTCAAGGAGGGAATGTTACATTGAGGGTGGATATGCATACGTTCCTCTTGGACGTATTGTATCCATTGTTGCTGCCAAGTTCCGTGCTTCGTTATCGAAAAGTTTGGCATTAGCTGCGGGTGTATTTGGCCAGGTTGCACATGATGAACAGGCAAGGATAGGACCACTCCTAAAAGGGATGAATTCACAGTATACGGGACCGGGAGCTCCAAATGCTGTTGTTGGTTTGGATGGAGAGGAGGTATTAAGTGCCGCTACAGTTGATGCATTGGCAGAACAGAGCATGCCACTTTGTATGCAGCAGCTACATACGGGTCTTAAACGTGATCATAAGTTGAAGCATCAGGGCCGATTACAGTATGGACTCTTCCTCAAGGGTGCCGGTATGAGTCTTGAGGAACACACTCTCTTCTTCCAACGAGAGTTTACTCGTATCATGACATCAGAGCAATTTAATAAGCAATATGCGTATGGTATTCGACACACACACGGTAAAGAGGGTAAGAGGGCAAGCTACACACCTTATAATTGTATGAAGATTATCCTTGGCAACCCACCCCAAAGCGGAGTTGAACATCATGGCTGCCCATACAAACATTATGACGATGCCAACTTGAGTGCATTGCTTGGTAAGCTCAAGATTGGTAATGTTAGCGATCGGGATGCTATTATGGCACTTAAGAAGGATGGGAACTTCCAGCTAGCTTGTGCCAAGCACTTTGAAGTCACTCATCCTGCTGCAAAGAGTGTAGATGGAGTGAATTTGGACGGAGTTGGGAACCATCCAAATGCTTGGTTCTCAGCATCAGTTTCCTACCACAATAAATCTGGTAAAGTGGCTTCTACCAGTAATGATATGGCAATTGATGTTGTTAAGAGTGAGGGAGTAGTGTGAATGTCAAGTATTTCGTAGTAGGGGGTCATAAGTTAATAAAAAAAAGAGTCTACAAATATTAAGTACATAAATACTATCACTATCACTAAATCCTCTCTTAAACAATCTCTTCGATGTTAGCCCAAGGCATTGAAATGAAGGTCACATCATCGAGGAAATAGTAACTCTCATAAGGTTTCTCTTCCACGTACTCTGCCCATGGGACGTTCTGTATGATGCTGAGCTTTTCCACATCGATTGAACTCACTTTGGCTTCTGATAATTGATCATTTATGTAAAGATGATCATATACTCCCTTTTTCCAGTACACTCGTTCGTGAACGTTAATCCAATCATCAGATAGCCCAATCTTGCTATCATCAGCGACATCACCAACTCGTGGGATACTCATATCCAAACTAATATCACCATCTTGAACATTAATAATGACATCATCTGCCACATTGGAAATGTTAAAGATACCAGCCGGCGGTTTTAAGCCTTCAACGACGTCCAGGCCAACTTCAGACAAGATGACATGAAATTCATAAAGATATGTCTTCCCAGTCGACTCCTCTTGTATGTATGTTGTATACACGAGTTTATCCCACGGCGGGGCTTGTGCATAGTCAAAGGTAAACGATTCATGAAATATACTCAGTGTAAGAGTATACATACTTGTTTTGGACTCTTCGGTAAATCTCATTGGTGCTAGGCCAAAATAACCTTTTGGCATCTTTAGAAACCTTGTAAATTCCTTCACATTAGTGATTTCGAAGTTGATGTTCACTCTAGGCAGAGTAGGGTGATTGCCATATACGATTACATCAATCGAAGGTTCTTTTTGTCCAGACCTGATCAATGAAGACTCGTATCCAGCCATACTTCCGAAAGTTGGTAATTTGATTTCTCTGTAATGAGAGTTTGTTTCCTTCATATTATACCATGGACTTACAACATACTTGTTTTCATCTTCATACACGAATGTATGAATGGGAGCTTGTTCACCAAGTATTTCAGACCACTCAAAGTCTCCTTCGTATGTGATATTGCTGGAACTCTTTTTAGGCTTAGCCTGAATTAGTGATGTATCAAAGTAAACAGCATCGTACACTCCGTTTGTCCAGTATACTTTGCCATTAGCTATAATGAAATCTCTCGCGGTTGTGACTTCCTCATCTCCTAGATGTAGCGTGGCAGACAAGGTATTGGCAACAAGTGAGATCGTATCGCCATCTCTTGTTAGGCTGGCCTTGGTCGCAGACTCTTTACCATGAACTGGATCTAGCGTATCAGTTGATGAACCGGCTTGTATGACCATGTAGTATGGAATATGATCATCTTGCTCATTTGTGATGAAGGTAGAATACTCATACCGAACAGCAGCACCGTTCAAGTCGCCTGAGATTTCGGAGTGGTATACATTTAATGCGATGATATACTTCGGAAGATCATCTTTGGCAACCTTGATTGGTACAATTCGAAGACCTTGGTCGTCAAGGTTGTATCTAGTGGACAAGTCTGCTACTGCCTGTGTCGAAATCTCCCATATGATAAAGACAGAGTTCTTTCCTTGAACAAGATCGATTAATGTTTCTGTTTCTCCTTCCTTAATCATGGCAGCTCTTGCTTGCCACATGTCTGAGTAGATTTGACGTTTGAGTTTGATGGCCTCTTGCTTTTGATCAAATGTAAGGTAAGGCGTGCCTGTTGACTCTACTGAATCGTCGTACTTCCAGACTATAGGATCTTCTCGTGACCCATAGAACTCTATGTTTTCAAGCTTTGCGCTTGGTGGTAGCTGTGTACTTTGAAGATGACCCAGTTGTTGTAAACTTGTACATTTCTCACCATTATAGGCTTTAACTGGCGCATTTATGAAGTCTTGATTAAAGTAATTCACATTCTTATCAATGGATGATCTCCAAGCAATACTATTGGCGTTAATAAACTGCTTTGTGAATAAAGCAGAGCTCCCTTCACACTCTTTAACATTGATAATGATACTCTCATCAACACCAAGGTCGCCCCCTCCAATGATTAAGCCATCGTCGTCACTAAAGTCGAATTTCTCAACTAAGAAGTGTGGATATGCCTCTCCACCAGTTCTTGAATCAGGTGCTAGATCAGTGATGAGTTGATGATAATGTTCTATTCCTGCCTCACCAAGATCCTTCAACATCTTTGGTATCTCCATATAACATCCAACGAGAAGAAGAGATAGTTTGCCATGTGGATCTAATGCATATGTAAAGAGATCAGCTCTGCCGACACGATGTTTTTGTCCATTTATGTCCACACCTAACTTGGCAGCATATAAACTGTAGTAGTACCCATTAGAACTTGATTCAGTATGTTCTTCCCACTCTCCTCGGAGGTTCCTCTTCGTATCAAGATTAATGTTATCAATAACGTGCGTACCATCAAGTTTTAAAGGGATAAAGTCGTGTGAAAACATTAAACTATTAGCATCACTCTCATCAATCATGAAGTTGAGGTTAAAACCTTCATAGTAGTCTACTGAAAGAGTGTCACTCTTTGATAATTTAGTATCGTCCGGTGTCGAGGGAGAAGTATCGGGAAGACTTGGTCCTTCAGTGTTATTGTCATCAATTGAAAAGTTTGGAGGAGCATCGACCTTTGAAAGATTCATGCAATCTATATATTCCATGCATTTTCCTCCGCAGTCAGCCATACACGATGGCTCTCCGTCTTCAGGTTGACAACAAGTTGCAGCTAAACAGCTTTTTGCACAAGCATTAAATCCTTCAGGGTTCTGAATCTTATCTAATGCACAGATGCCAGGAAGAAGTCCAGGAGGGCATGCTAGTTCGACATCTTCATCGATATGATCTTCAGCTGTCGTAGTAACGGCAGAAGTTGGAATATTGGTACTATCGATGGTTGAATCATCATCATCATCATCAGAAGTGGGACTATATGTCGGATACGCTGTGCTAAGCTCTTCTTCATCATCGACTGGTGCCTCGATATCGTTCAAATTCATACAGTCCATGTAAGAAAAGCACTTTGATCCACAACTAAACATACATGACGGCTCTCCATCTTGAGGTTGGCAGCATGTTGCATCTAAACATTCATTAACACAAGCAGAATATCCATCTGGGTTCTTCAAGTTGTCTAATGCACATATATCAGAAGTCAGACCCGGAGGACATGCTTGAAGATATCGATCAGCTTCCTGTATAGGAGTAGAAGATACACCATGTAGATGAATTGTAAGGAGGTACGTTGCCGCCGCCATAACTGGGCGTAGGCCATCTAGGCGATGCATGCTTATATTGACAATTATCAAGGTGAACTATTGCAACAATAAACTCGCTCGATTGATATGGTATTGTCCCCAACGCCAATTGCCAACACAAACTCGCTTGATTGATTATGATATATTAATATTATGGTATTGTCCTTCCTAACGCCCATTGCCATCACAACCTGCGACTGCAGCTAAAAGATACCGGCAGGAAATTTTTCAAGAATCGAAAGGTGGTATTCATGTCATAACGTAAGCCTGCCTCACCATCTATCAATCTTTGGAGACATGGTACCTCTCTATGAGTTGAAGGATATCCATGGGTGCAGTTATGTCATAAGTCAATTAGTAGTTGATTTGTAGCCGAGGTTTTGACTTGTAAAGGATACCGGAGAATCAAGTCGATCCTAATCGGGAGGTCATATCATTATCGGAAGAGTAGGTAATAGTAATATCATAGTGTCAATTGTCCGAAGAGTAATAACTGCGCACTAGTATTTACAGAGTATGCTTAGTCCTCTTTTTTATGTACAGTGTACTAGAACCATAAAAATGACGATGTCCTAGTAGAACATGAGTATCCTGATAAACATTCCTTACAGTATCCTTCCTCCAACAAGTGAACATACCATCTCCACTTGATTAACACTTCTAAATGAACCACGAATAGATTACTTTCTTGAACCATCGTTTTACAACCTGAGGAGACCTCTTCTTCTGAGTCTTTTCTAGACTATCGTTTGATGTCGATGTACCCTCTAACCAACGAACATATTCTTGATGAAATGTCTTTAATGACACTGACAAATCACTTTCTAACATCTTCTGAATAGATGAACTACCGGATCTTTCAATGATGTGTTTGGCTGATAGTATGGAAGGAAGATCGATTGATAGACTCAAGTTTGCTTTTGATTCAAACACAACCAAGTTGCTCTCTTTTGGTACAACATTGATTTTATGTACAGATACAGTAGTGGTCTTATCGCCAGTTGGAGAGTTGTTATTACCAATCTTATTGAAAAACCCTCCTTTTATAGATGTCTTATCACGAATGACTGTTAGCTCCATGACAGGAAATGTTGTTGTTGATGATTTGGAAATCTCAACTGCAATAGTTGCAGTGCTATGTACTTGAATGCCTGGTAAGCTCAGCCCAGGTGAAGTTACCTCAAAGAATCTGATGATATTATCATTTGGTTTAGTAATGTGTATATTATCGAGCCCTTGTTCATAGCTATGTAACTCATCGTCAATGTCGATATCAAGCTCTATGATTTTATTATTTTTTGAACCGCGGAGAAAGATATGAGGATGAAGTGTAAAGAACTCGTAAAGTGACTTGCTTCTATCAATGGGTACAGCATCTGAAGCTACCATCGCCTTAGAATTGAGGAAGGAGAAAGCAATATAGGTATGTCTTAAAATATAATATATAGCGATGCACATCAATATTATGACCAAACATACTACTCACCTCTCCCACAAGGTTGATTGTCATCATGGACGACGACGATTCTTCTTTGAGAACAGGCAGGTCAAACTGAGGAGTAGCTATAATATTAGATATATCAGTGCTACGAGGTGGGCTGTTTTGGCCATCAACTCTAAATGCTGCTGCAATAGTAGTGCTTTGCAAAATAAGAAGTATAATTGCTCCGATCGCCGAGCGTAGAAGATGAAGAGGAGATGGAGGCGAGTAAGACATGTTCATTATTATTGCAATCCAAGTAAGTTAATATATCGAGTAACCAAACGAAGCAGGCAAAACATTTGTTGTATGAACTCTGAGCAGCTGCAGTTACAGCTCGCAATGATGTAATGAACACTAACTATTAAGTGAGTGAAGCACATTGACATTAGCAAATTATGTTTGTTATGAGGGATCAGGGCAGCCAAATTTCGCATGATACTACCGAATGGCGAGGAGAGACAGATATAGTGCTCTGCAGTTTTATCATATATCTAGGCGTTGGGTGACGTGCTAGATAATTAATTTGCGTACGATGTAGGCTAAAAATTGCAAACTCGTGTCCTCCTTTTACTGACAAAGTCGTGAGTAGTGTGGGATGTAGCGTTGAGAGAGTAATATGTGCATAGGTGAAGAGGTACTCAATGATACAAACCAAACAATTATTACATTCTGAATCATTGCTTTGAAGTCGAAACAGTAGTGAAGAACCACACTGTTTAGAACCGACTTGAAGTTTAATAGCTAAGAAGAAGTCGAAGATACGACGACAACGATGATATCTAAAACGAGTTTGTACAAACTTCTTATTCTCCTTCTTCCAACTGCAATGGCAGTCGCATCCACTGTAGTTGAGGATAGAATAGATTATTCATATCCTAAGATGCCCGTATCGCAATGGCCACATAAGCATGTATATGTAGCAGCAGGTAGTGATACTAAAGTTCTAGGTATCGGCAATCATCATGATTCTAGTCGACCTTTACCGCTTGGCGTACCGTTTGAGATCGATGTGAGTTATATATTCTTCTTTTGCAACTTATATTGACGTATAATCTCACGCAAACACATAACTCTCTTGTGTATACCTCATAAAAGACGCCTTTATTCCGAGGTAGGATACTCATAAGGTTCCGAAGCACCAAGTCAGATGATCCAACGGCACATAATGAATACTTTAGCGCATCAAAGAAAAGGCTCCTAATGCAGACAGTTGTTCAAGGACGGTTTAAAAAGAGACTGAAGATGTCGGATGTTTACTTTGGATCTACATTCCCTCAACCTCTTGCATTTGCTCCGCCCCGTTCGATGTCGAAGCTGATAGACAGCATCTTGAGAAAAGTAGCACCAGGATTGATTTTAGACTTATCATCCGATTCTCCAAAGGTACTTGCTCCATTAGCTGGCACTGTTCAGACTTTATCAATTGATGCGCTTGGTTCAGAACCAGATATTACATTACAAATTGAAGAGAATGTAGTATCATCCCTAGGAAAGAGCTTTAGTACTCCAGCTAAGCGTCAAAAGATTCTAAGCAACCCAAAATACGCTGCGAACTATGAGTTCAATACGAATGATGTGTACACATTTCATTCAAATGATGATACTATGGACTATGGCCGAGGAACAATGCACATTCCGGTTTACGGCGAGTATGATATAAAAACAGCTATTGGAAATCAGCCAATGAGTTTGACAGGTATAGCGAAAGGTGGTAGTATTCTCTATGATTTGAAGATCTTCCATGCCAAATAAGTAGAGGAGTGTATATGTACATAAAGTAGAAGAATGTTGAACAGTACACGAGCTTGTCATAACTGGCGTTGGTACCTACTTGACGAGACGATCGGATTACATATCACATTCTCTTCTATTTCATCCTTCTAGATACAAACATACTCACTGTCCAAGTATCAAACCAGATTGTTATCATCTACAGTGCCATCCAATGAGTTATCTTCTGCTACCTTATCCTCGTCTGTTGTTGATTGTTCAGGTGTCAGTTCTACCTTCTTCTCCTCAAACAAAAAGCATGCTTTGTTTAGAGGCAAAATCGATCGTTTGCAGATCAGATCATATCAAGAACTATAATGTCTACCGCATCATCGACATCGGTTTGCTCTTTATTGTCACCATATTGATCCCACATTACGATACGACAATCATTGTCCACTTCTACTAAAGCATGTTCGTGCTGAATAAAGACCTGACTATAGGGATACTCAAACGATGGCGGTGCTTTGGTAAAGCCTAGATTTGCCCCATCTGTTGTTGTTACTGTTTCTACATATCGAATACTAGCTTTGTTTGTCCCAATGTTCAATTGATGGTTGGTGTCCAATTTGATTTTGGATACATCAAACCCAGTCTCCCAGATAAATTTCCCTCCAAGCTTGGTGTGGGTGTCGATACCATTGTGTAATTTGACAAAGTTGGAAGCATAGCCAGAGCTTGCACAATCGGCATCTTGTTGTTCAATGCAAGTTAGTGTTGATAGGATAGAACCAATGGGGTCATCACAGACTTCTTCAGCATTCCTAAGATGTTGAGAACCCACTACTGCCTTTGAAAGAACCAATACTGATACTAATGAGGAAAACAACATGACTAATACCTTTTGCGATATGTGACTGTAGTATAAAAGTGTTTCAGATTCTACTTCTACTAGTATGATGTAAGGAGAAGAAGGGGCATAGATGCTGTTAGCGTTGGAAAGGACTAGCCTCCCATCACTTAACTTCTACTTCTGAGTAGGGGAGCCCAAAAAAAAGAGGATACCTCTAATGTCCTTCCGGTAACTCTGCCACCTTCACTCCTCATCCAAACTCCTCACGAACCGATTTAATCGTTGTATGTACTCAACAACACGAGGCCCGTCTACAATATCGTTGTGTCCTTTATCTGGCACCCACCATGGTTCTGTCTTACAATCCTCCGGAACTGCTGCCTGTAATGCGACACTAAATATCCAAGACAAAGATAATGATGAGATTGACACGCACCCATTAATTTTGAAAACAAACAAAACCCATCATTACAAATGAATAAAAGATAGTACGTACCCATGCTCAAATTTAACTTCCACATCCTTCTTCCCGTGTATAATAAACACCTTACACTTTACTTTCTTAATCCTATCGATATTAGGGAATATATCCAAGCATGCCAATGCCCTAGATGGAGTTAGTACTCTCATCCCACTTGTAAATGGTGAATGTAATATCAATCCACCGACATTATTACGACGTGATGCCAAGTAACATGACGGGCCACTGCCGACACTTTGTCCATATAAGATGACATTATGTTCATGCTTTGTGACGTTACTAACAACCCATTCATATACCATTTTAACATCTCTATAAGTGTTCTTTTCCATTGGTATACCACCAGATTCTCCATAGCCTGAATAATCATATACCAGTACGTTGCACTTTAGATTTTTTGCAATTAAACATTGCAGGCCTGCCATCGCGCCAATATCTGTAGCATTTCCATGGGAGTATAGTATAGTCTTGGTTTTGTCAGTAATTTCATTTGATGGTAACTTATATAATAATGCAGCGATATATGTACCCGTGCGTTTCTGCGGACCAATCTTGATGGGATGGATTGTACCGTTAAAGGATGGTAAGTTGCCTAAAATGGATGTATCGGGTATGAAGTTATATGTAACACCATTTATTGTATGATCTTCGGAATCAATTTTAGCACGATATTTAGCACGTTTACGTAATTTATTACTCCGTTCGGTCATTGCAACTATTGGATCTTGTGATGCAGCCTCTTGTTGACGTTGTTGTTGTTCTTGACGATTCTGTCTTTGTTGTTTTCTTTTTGCCTCATCATCTGCTTGGTCATTACTATTCTTCTTCTTATTGTTATTGTTCATTTGATGTGAGGAAGATGTATCTATTTCAAATGTACCTAAATCACTATCGTCATCGTCGTCATCATAATAGTCCTCGTCATCTTTCCCTTCCATGCGTCCAACTCCATTTTGATTATTGGTACCTTCTTCATCATCATCTTCTAACACTTCGCCATCCTTGTTAACCCTCTCAAACTTATACAGTGGCGGATCTGGAGGGAAGAATGTTAACGCACCTGCCACAGATCCCTTTGAAAAGCCTGACCGTACCCAAAGATAAAAGAGAGCAGTTATAGCTGGTGGACAACAACAGCTACACATAATTTATCTTATGTTGTTTTGTGCTTACTGAGTAATTATCAGACGAATTTGACTGGCCGAAATGAAGGCTGAATACCTAATCAAATTATGACGCAATCCTAAATTGAACTAGCACACCAATACCCTCCTATATATTATAGATTGCAATAGCACCTACGGCAGCACAACTGAGTTTGTTTGTGTTTGTGGGTGGTATCCTTTTAAAATTGTACAATAATCCAATAAACTTGATTGAGTGAGAGACAACACTAATAGGAGAACAATCATGCCGTGGCAAGCAGCACCCTCCCTAATTATCATCTTCGGTGCATTTAATGTTGCCGCTGGTCTAATTTGGACAGTTGACAGAGCATATTATGGAAAGGTATGTGTTGTTTTTCTTTGTATTTGGAAATTTTGTTTGTTGGTGTTGATTTGCAATTCTATATACCGTGATTACATGTCGGGGTATATCGCGCAGTATGTTTACTTGGTAGCTTTTGATTGATTGCTGATTGTTTATATACCTACAAGAATAAGGGAATTTATATTATGTGCTGATGATAAAAGTACCACCACCTCAACTTATCTCACATTTTATATTGCTTGCAAAACTATCTCCAATACAAACATCAAACAATACAACAAAACAATAACAGAAAGGACGATCTATAGGGCATAATCAATGGAGCTATGCTATGGAGAAACGCGATGAGCGTATAGAAAATTATCGAGCAGCAGCGAAAAAGGAATGATGTGTTGGTCAAAATTAGACAATAACTGGGAAAATATAATTGTTGGAAGTAACATGGTAGGATTATTGGAGGATTGAGGTGTGTTAAATTAGGTGGGGCTGGGTGTGTATATTTAAGGAGTATACTACGGTAGAACTTTATCGGGAATAAGATTGCAAGAATCTTAAAAACTAGAAAATAAACATAATGTTACATTAAATTCGATTGTGTGGTGCCTTGAATTGTTAATAACAATGTTATGCACTCTCTAATAATTCTACTCTAGATTATGACATTCCAAGATCATGCTAAAGACCAAACCCCAATTGTTTTCTTTTAGTTTAGTTGTACACCATGTACTTGGGAGTAGAACTAAACTTCTTGTATCCCTTCACAACCTTGTTTACACTGTCCAAAAAGTCCTTCTCGCTAACGCTCTTCCTCCTGGCCCGGATGGCAAACATACCCGCTTCTGTACAAACACTATGCAACTCTGCCCCGGTAGTATTAGGACACAGACGAGCCACTAATTCAAATCGAATATCACGATCACAATTCATACGCTTTGAATGGATCTTGAGGATATGCCCCCGTCCTTCCAAGTCTGGTAAGCCGAATTCAACCTTACGATCTAAACGTCCAGGACGCAATAATGCGGGATCTAGTGTATCAGGCCTATTCGTTGCCATCAGGACCTTAATATTTCCACGAGCATCAAATCCATCCAATTCTGTAACAATTTGAAGCATCGTACGTTGTACCTCGTTATCACTTCCATTATCATCACTTCCAGATCGTGCCCCACCAATGGCATCTACCTCATCGAAGAAGATGATACATGCACGTTTCGACCGAGCCATGGTAAAGAGTTCACGGACCATACGTGCACCTTCTCCGACATACTTTTGTACTAGTTCGGAACCAATAACACGGATGAAACAGGCATCTGTACGGTTGGCTACCGCACGGGCCGTGAGGGTTTTACCTATTATTATTTTGGATTAGTTGACAGGAGAGGTTTAGATGTCGGTTAAAGATAAGGGATATAAAATTAAGTCTATTATATTAAAACTCACCTGTACCGGGAGGACCATATAAAAGCACACTAAGTTGGAAAAGTGAGTGAAGGAAAGAGGATTAGCATATACACTTATGGCCAAAAAGTACAACCAGCAACAACATCAACTTACCCCTTGGGTGGTTCAATTCCCAAAGCAACAAACCGTTCAGGATGTAACAATGGTGTTTCCAACACCTCCCTTAACTTTTCCATAGCATCCTTTGCACCGCCTACATCTTCATATGTAACATCTGGCTTATCTTCCACGGTCATTAATGATACGGTAGGGTCAATCTTGGGTGGTAATGGAATTTGAATAGAGTACTTAGCCCTATCAACACCAACACGCATACCTTCCTCGATATCCGTGGGTGCCACCTTCTCACCTAATCCAACAACAAATTTGGCAATTTGTTTTACATTAATAACATATTTATTACCAGCTAATTGTGCTGAAGGGTTGGCATCTGCAGCCCCTGCGGCACCTGGTGCACTACCACCATTTTCAGCACCCTCCTCACCAGCAATAATTTTAGTACACCGTGCAACCTGTAGCGGTGCCTCCTCCTGCATCATTTGTTTATCACCAACTAAATCCCATTGACTGGGTTGTGATAATCCCGTATCACTTTCTTTAATACCAATTAAATCTTTAACTGTTTGTTGATGCTTCTTTATCTCAGCTTCGATATCTTTAATTGGTACAGTGTATGGCCCTAGGCCGTAGGATTTTAGAAGTGCAATGTCTTCAGAGTCTAGAGGTGGGGGTGCATCTGATTGATCATCTGTATTATCATTTACATTACGTGTTTGACATTCTCCACTCGCCATTGTTTGTTGTGTTGTGGTTATGATTATGTGTTTGTGTGTTTGTATGTTGTGGGTATCTCTCAGTTTGTAACTTTTGATAACAAAATTTGCTGCCGCTTCAACTATCAATAAGTCTTTATAAATATAGTACCTGCGATATATAATCCTACTGATCTCCAATATAATACCCACTCTTATCTCTCACCTCTTTTGCTGAATGCAATCGATAATTCGACAGGGATAGGCGGGTTCTCAATCAGTTTGATCCAGTCTACGTATCAACCTCAAACAAAGCAACTGAAAATGAAAAACAACTATCTATCTCTCATGTAGAGATTGCATGGTAAAAGGTCTTCCACCCTCCTTGTGGCTCTCTCATACATTATCATCTCATTGTGTATGTACTAATTGCAATTGATTCGGTTTAATTTGCAGGCAATCGATTTTATGTGGTAGATACTGCAACAATATCCTTCACATCAAAATCAGTTGAAGTAGCAACATTGACGCTATTGGACGTTAGAAGATAGATATGACCCGTACCTCTACACAAGATGGATTAGCTGCTGCTGCAGTAGTTGGTATATCAATTGTACTTGTACGACAGCTACTAAATAGTATAGATGAAGAAGAGAAGGAGATTTGTAAAGCAAATCACAATCTCAACAACAATAACAATACCAACAGACGAAAGTATACATGGATGCCATGGTGGTGGCCTATAATTGCAATACAAAGATGGAAAAATAAACAACAAAATAATAATAGTATTGATACGGAACAATATGAGCATAGAGGCGCATGTAACTGTAGATCAATACAGTTTTTAGTTAGAGGTGCACGACAACTAAACAAGCAAAATCAAGGAAATAGCAGTAATGCTATTAATTCATCACCAAGCAAAATACGGTTTCGCTGTATACCAATATCAGCATCAAACTTTCAAGTAGTCTGTGGTGAGAATGAAATGAGATTTTACTACGAGAATGATTCTGGCAACAACAATCATGTTAGTAATCAGGCACAAGTGTTTTGTAGTAATTGTGGAGTTACTGTCTTCCATGCCAATAGAAAAACGGGCAATTTAGAAATTAATGTAGACTGTTTGGATGAGAAAGAGGAACCAAAGTTGATTCAGAGAAGAGATATTAGAGAACAATCATCTTCGGGGCTATCTTCCATTACAAATCCTTCAGAGCACCAACAACAGCAACATCAGTATCCAAGGTCTCAATCATCGCTATCATCAACAGCATTAGAAAAGGACAATAATAACGAACAGGTGGTCAACAAACATTCAATTGGAACTCTATTAGAAGACGAGCCATTTCTTGAAGGTTTTGCTAACCTCAGTGTTGCCATGTTGGGAGAAAGCAGTAGTCCGACTAATCAAGTACAACATTTGAGGAAAGAGTCTGTATCATCATCAGATGCCCCAACACAGCCTGAATCATATTCTATAGCAGAGAGTGATATTGATGATTTGTCAATGGGATCATCCTCTCTTACAGGTGCACTTCCACTGTATCATTCTGCTCTTAGTGTAGCATCAGCAGGAGGTGGAGTACCGTCTATTAAAACCACGGGCTTGCCTCCATTACCTCCAGCATCAAATAGAATCTCACCCTCTGATGGGTCAATAAAGACACTACCTCTGTGGTTGGGATCTGATCGACCGGGAGGAGGTGGACGACGAGTAAGGACTAGGAGTTTTGATATGAACGGTGGTTGGTCTATCTCATCTGAATTGAATGACGATTTGGACTCAGAAGGGAAATCAACAATCTCACCAACAATGCGAGATCAAATGAGGAAGTATCTTGAAAGGCATGAGAATTCTAAACAACATCATTACTGATAGACTGGGAGAATGATGAACTTATTGATAGAGAAGATAATGTGAGAAAATTGTACATATAAGGAGGGATGAAGAGATTGATTCTAAAGGATATAGTCCTATTGTGTAGGAAAGTAGATGTTCATTTAGAACGATGAGCTAATGCTAAGCTTATCGGTTATGCTAAAGCCTTGATGATCCTTCGTTGATACAAGATTGGACCTTGCAGTGAGCTTACATAACACCCACTCAACTCTACTCATTTGCTGGTATCGCCAAATGAAACGGAGTCCCAAACGGTCTATCTCTGCTGCCGCACACTATCACGAGTAGGATCACCTCTATACCATTAATACTATGAGGTCATCCATATTATCGGGCTATTTGGCATATTTAATTATTGGTTTAGTTGCAACAATACGTCAAAACTCATTTTTTGTTGATAGCTTTTCACAAACCATCACAAACACTGGATGTTCCTCTCATCGTCTCCAAGCTAACAAAGACTCTACCAATGAATATAGTATCAAACAAAAGGTCAAATCCAATACCAATCGGTTGATAACTTTACCAACAGCTATTGGTAGTACTATATTAACCCTTTCTCTCCTTCTACAGCCGATACCGGCATCAGCAAGTGACTATGGTTCTTTTACAGCCGAACAAAAGTTTGTTGCTGAATCATGGCGTATTGTCGATCAATTCTACATTGATAGAACATTCAATCATCAGAATTGGTTCCAAGTTAGACAGGATGCATTAAAAAAGAAGTATAAGAATATGGATGAAGCTCGAGCTGAGGTTGAAAAGATTACAGGTAGTTTGGGTGATAGATATACAAGGTATTTACCCCCAGCAAAGTATGATAGTATTGTTAATGCTGCAACCGGAAGCGTGTTCGGAGTTGGAGTTGAATTAGCTCAAGATAAAGAGGGTATGAAAGTGATTGCATCTGATGTTGAACCATCGTAAGTTATTGATGCTTTTTTGATTATATGATATGTTCCATTTAATATTAGACTTCTCACACATTCATCATCTATAGAGGCCCAGCTGCAAAGGGTGGATTGAAGCCTAATGATGTGTTTGTTGAAGTTGATGGAGTACGATTTGATGATGGCAAGGCTACTCCAGATGATGTTGCAGTCGTTGTAAGAGGTCCCGAGGGAAGTAAAGTTGGAGTTGTAGTAGAAAGAGAGGGAAAGAATGTTGACTTTATATTGACAAGAGAACCTATCAAAATCACTTCTGTTCGAAGTTACATGGGTGATAAATCCGGTGTAGGTAAAGTGGGTGTGATTAGGATAAAGAACTTTAGTGGCACGACCGCTGAAACTGTCAAGGCTGAATTAGAGAGTCTAAAGAAGAAAGGAGCAACAAACTTTGTGTTGGATCTGAGAGGTAAGTTTTTGGATGTGCACATGATGTGTATTTATGAACTATTCTAATCATTATCTTCCTTAGGTGATCCTGGAGGATTACTACCTGGTGGCGTCGATACTGCCTCGTTATTCCTTGAAGCAAATAAACCAGTTGTTTTTGTTGTTGATAAGAAGGGTGTTGTTGATGCCCAAAGCACACTGGTTGACGGTGTAGACCTTGATACACCATTAGTACTGTTGGTTGATAAAAACACAGCATCGGCAGCTGAAGTATTTACAGCTGCAATGAAAGAGAATAATCGTGCAACAGTTGCAGGTGAACAAACATTTGGCAAGGGTATAGTCCAAACAATACGCCAGTTGGGCTTTGAAGAGGGGGAGAAAAATGGTGGCGTGGCAGTGACAGTTGCGAGGTATGAAACACCACAGCATCATGACATCAATAAACAAGGTATCCCTGTGGATGTCAAGACAAACGTTGATTGTGGAAAAGAAGATGCACTGTCTTGTCTGCCCAACGAGGCATTTAAGAGGAAGAGTTGAGGGAAGAAAGAAGTGCTATTATCTTAATGCTAGCTAATTACTTGATAGTAGAAGTTATTGATATACTTCATCGCTTCCAAGATGAGAAATTTCGATTGGTATCCTAGGATCTTATGACCACTATATCATGTTCTGATATCAATATAATACCTTGAAAGTATAGGATGTGCCTCTCTACACCTTTTCTGCAGCTGGAGGTTACAGAAAGATACATTCTATATATTGATATCATAATGTTAGGATACCTAATATATACTTCATCTGCCTATCAAAAAGGGAATGGCTGCCTTTATCAAGTTGAGATCTGGATCTAAAGAACGCCCAACGCCTTCAAGCACTAGCATACTAACAACGACAGAAGACATGGCTGGATCGATCTCCACACTAAATTGGCGGCACAGATCTAAGACTTGACCCAGTAATGATCCTACATTGACAGCACCAAGCGTCAAGCCTTGTTTTCTACGATCATGGAATTCTGAGACAATATCAGCGACTCCACAAGCAAAGTGATGCTTCCCATTTGGTATCTCAGTGCATCTTTGATACCTAGCCCGCTCGACCATCAGTTTTCCTGCAGTATATCCATCGTTCAATACGACCGCCTTAAACAAGTCTCTCAAATTTGCTTTATCATTTGGTTGCAGTGATGTAGCAATTCCAGCATCAAGAAAGATTATTGTGTAGTTGTATTCTTTTGGATCGCTCCTCTCGATAGGGGTTGCCTTTACAAGTATATTTCTGAAAGAGAGGTAGTAGAATGTTAGAAGAAGATGGATATTAACTCAGTGGCAGACAATGGTATGCTCACCCAGGATGTAGATCCGCATGAATAAAATTATCAGTGAAAACCATCTTTAAAAATCCTCTTAACAATGGCCCTGCTAGTTTCTTCCTAATGAATAATCCCTCTTGGCTGTCATCTGAAAGATATTGAGCTATTGGCACTGCATCATCACCAGCATATTCTTCAACCAATACCTTTTCAGATATCCAATCAGGCTCGGGTTTAGGAAAGGTGATTGCTTGGGGTCGTTTATTGCTATCTGAGCAATCAAAGTTATGCCGAAAGACTTTTAGATTGTCACCTTCAACTCTTAAATCGACCTGCCTTTCAATAACATTTGAAAAGTTGGTTACAGCTCGAGGCAAGCTCAACATCTTTACTATATTCAATGGTATCATCTTGTCAATAAATTCTGCAATATATGCCATTAGTGCCAAGTCTCGTTGTACCAGTTGTTTTGTGTTTGGGTGTAAAACTTTGATTGCAACATCTATTTGTGGTCTTCTTATGTCATTTGATTGTAATGTTCCTCTGTGAACTTGTCCAACGCTGCCAGAGCCAAGTATATTGTTTCTACTAACAACTAAACCAGATGATTCATAATCTCGACCAAACGCTTCACACAATGATTGATGCGTATACTTCCAATCATGTACTCTCGCAGTATCCTGTAATTCAGACAATCGAGTGCACATATGTAATGGAAACAGATCACGTCGTGTAGCTGCCCATTGACCCAGCTTTACAAATGCTGGTCCAAGACATTGCAATGTATGCAATGTATATCTCCATGTTATATCTGAAACCCAAGTAGATTCTTGAAAGCATCGTGATACCAACATGGCAGTAGGAGTCATAACTATTAATGGACATAATCTTACTGCAATTTCTATACCTCGAGTTATAACAAAGAAGGTTTTACCAATACGATTCCACCAAGATGACTGTTTCTTAATGATATTTGTATCATACTGGTGCTTAGTATAGTTGTTCTGCCGCCATTTAAATTTCCACCACTTTTGTTTTATTGGTTTAGATATAACAGTTGGAGTGCTGGCCAATATACTTGTTTGATGATGTAAGATACTCTTATCACTGGTCGTTGACACATTAGTGTTACATTTAAGCAACAGGGGTGTATCTTCTTGACTCTTCATGTAATCATCAGTATCACATTTGCAACATGAGTCAGTTGTAGTTGAATAATAATATAAAGATGGTACTGAGCAAATTATTATTGCAAATTTGGAAACATGTGATCTTCCTTGTAGAGCAAGCCTACTAAAAGAATGCCTAAAGAACATGATCAGACGCCTATATATGAGATTGTTGAGGGCCTAATAATACCAACATAACAACATAGGTAAGCTACAGTACACTAACATTTAACATACACTCATCACACACGCTCCATTGTGCGAGTGTCACGAGCCTCCCACCAATTGAGTTTTATGTTCACTGAACTGCTCTAGTTATCGTACCCAACTCGGATAAACACAAAGACTAAATAGTATGGTACTTCTCTATAGGAAAAGGGCACACATATAACGACTCTACTTTTATTTTATCTACTGTTCAATCATACTCTTTTGTTAAAATCACTCCTCCTTGACATGAAATTCATGCCAAACACGTACATCAAATAAGAATTCTCCATCCTTTGTCACCATATTTAAACCCAGTGGTTGGTACTTACCAATATGTGGTTTAATGTCTACATCTCCATACATGGGTATCTTCATTGTACCGTTGCCATAATCCATTGCATCATCATACAAATGAAATGTGTACACATCATGTGTATTGAATTCATATTCTGCCGCTTTCTTTGGATTACCGAGTGTCTTTCTACGGCTTGCTCTATTAGACACATCACCACTATTACCACTACTACTTCCAAGAGAAGATGCTACATTCTCTTCAATATCTGGTAATGTAATATCTGGCTCGTTACCAGGACTATCAATTGATAAAGTCTGTGCACTGCCAGCTAATAGTGCTAATACCTTTGGAGAATCTGACGTCAAATCCATTATCAATCCAGGTGCTACACGTCCCAAAATAGTTGTCATAACATTGGCCATACTTGACGGTGGTGAATTCTTCATTTTATATGCAAATACACTACCAGTATATACCTCTGACATTTTCATTGGTTTCTTAAATGTACCCTGGAGTACAGATTGCATTAATCGTTTGCGTCCATTAAAATATTTCTCATGTGCCGTTGGATCATCTGATGTAGTATTACGAAAACGTAGTAATACTTTACCCTTGAATAATGATGTTTCTACCTCGAATGGTATACCAATTGGTAATGCTTCATGTTCTTTAATACCGGGTGTAGACATGGTACTACCGGCCATGAGATATACTGGCTTATGTTTCCATGTCGATGGATCTGATTTGGGTAGTTGGGATGGTTTGAAGTTTGCTGCAAAGCCTTTCTTATTTGTTGTTTGCTGCATCTCCTCCCCGTCGTTGTCCTGTTCGGTATTCTTTTGATTATCATCATTGTTAATATCAAGCTTCTCAACTGATGTAGATAATAATTGTGTATCATTGTCATCCCTTGTTTCTAATGCAGCAGCAGTAGAGGTACTACTGATTTCATCTTCTTTTGCAACTATTACAGATGATGCTGAATTGCTACTTTTCTTCTTCTTTAGTGTCAGCTTTGTTCTACTGCCATGACTTGATAGTCGACGAATCATCTTTGAAGTATATTAGTATGCTGTTGTTGTATTGTTTATCTATTGCATTTTATCTCCCCTGCAGAGCGAGCCTACATATTATATCCAAATACATCTAACGCCAACTATATACTAAGTACTCTCTCTCTCTACATGATGGTGGCAATTCTTCTCTATGCGTCAGTTGGGTGCGTGTGTGTCGTCTCAACGTACGAAAGCGGTTTGTTGTTTTATTCATTGCTTGTAAGAGACTTACACATAGGCTGTTTTAGTACGCTGTTTAAACCTCTACTAACATGGGAATATATAATATATATCCAATAGATAGCCAATAGAGATATTATGGTAGATCAAACTAGATTACAGCGCTTACAGCGTCAAAGACAGCGTGCTAATAAACGTACTGCACAAAAGTCTAGCAGCATTGCAACAACTGAAAAGAAAGTAGTTGTTACCAATAGTTGTGGAGTTGCAACTAGTACCATTCCAGCTACTAGTACCAATAATAGTGTCAATAACTATTCATCTACCAATGGATATCAACATACAAATAAACACTCACCACCAAGACCTCCTCCAAACAGCAATACAAACAATACAAACAATAGTAGGTCAATGCCACAAATAAATTTCGGAGGCGATGGAGGTAGCGTTGAGGTTATAAAATCAACAACTCCTACACCCTATACTAATAACAATAACATACAGCAAAGTAGTATGTTGGTAACACCTATTCAATCTAATTTGTCATCGATAGATAGGAATAGAAGTACACCACCACCTACACCTCCTGTCGAGAATACAAGAAGGAAAAGTAGTAGTAGTAGTAATGATATGAGCCCAAAATCTATGGCTGTTAGTAAGTCAATTGCAGACTCACGTCGTTTTAGATTCAATGATGGTAATGGTAACAGTAGTGGTACTTTTAGGAATGACAGTAGCAGCAACAGTAGTAGTGGTAAGGGACAAGAGGAATGGTTTCAATATACCAATGGAACTACTTCACAAAATGCTCATAACAATAATAATGTAAGAGCTGTTCCACAAAGTATTAATAGTAGTAGGTCAATAAAGAGGAGACAAAGAACATTGTCCAATTCATCAATTGATAGTGGATCAGATGTATTTGATGGTGTGCATGATTCATCTTCTACTACTCCATTTGAGCAACAGCAAGAGCAACAGTTTGGTAGTAGCAACTTGTCTCCAAGATTATCTTCAACAACTAAACAACATAGTAGCACTACTAATGCTAGTCACAAAGAACAAATCAAACATAGAAATGAATCAAGGTATAATAATGTCAAGACACCTACTATATCAAATGTATCAAGTAGATCAGTTGCTACTTCGCCTCATCGATCTCCCGTTACTCCGCCAAGGAGACAAGCATCACCAATTTCATCTCAAAGGAAGTTGAGTAGATCCCCTCCTCGATCACCAATATCACCAGGCAGTGTATCAAGTATAGTT
>Ga0214480_100073_pt1 | contig 39696 bp, 39 predicted proteins | sample M1_20Mar14CPVII9_3_FD_165042 | JGI IMG/M metagenome (GOLD analysis project Ga0214480, IMG submission 165042) | Marine eukaryotic communities from Monterey Bay, California, United States - M1_20Mar14CPVII9sort6BwellE17 | ecosystem: Environmental > Aquatic > Marine > Unclassified | place: USA... | reverse complement strand
AGATAAAGAGTATGGCGAAGACCTCGATGGATTAGTACCACCATCGGCTGCATTAGATATTGATAAAGGTGAATCATCATGGGAACCACCACCACAATTACCAAGTCATAATAAAAAGACATGTCTCTTCTACCTAGCCACAGTTCAAGCATTTCTAATAATTTATCAAACAGAGGTGTTACTCGGTACAACACTAGCTATATGTTTAGGTATTGCCTTCTCAACGTCCTACAAGCATAAACATCCAAGGGTTAATCCATTCTCGGCTGCACATATTGGTCATGATTATACAAGTATAACATCAAGATATGATTTAACTCTAGGCTCAATCGATCACTGGTGTTTAAAGGGTGATGATAATAATTGTCGATGTGAGGATCCATTAGAACCAATGAGTAAACGTGGTTCTAAAAAGTGGGATTCACAACACAAAGAGAATATCAAAGTAGCACAAGCGGCATTGATGAAGATTATGGCAAGTAATGAAGCGGGCGGTGCTTGGGATAATTACGGTGGATATACACCTGATTATGATGATTTATGGCTAGATGGTGGTGATGATGATTGGATTGACGGCGAGGGCGCGAGATTCGATTGGGGTGATGATGATTTCACCTTCAATGCATGGGCAGATGAAGGCTGGGATGAAGGTGATGATGGGTTTGGTGTGCCAATGGAAGCCCCTGCTAGTGGCGGCACTAACGAGCCAAATGGTATTCGTCATCACAATCTTCGAAGCTTGTTAGATGAATCAGAATATAGTTTAGATGTAGTATTCCTTGGTGATAGTATTACAGAACAAAGACAGGGTACACAGATGGGTAAGCCGGTTGAAGCCTACACTGGCATTAAGGAGATATTTGACAAGACATTCACAAAAGATAAGGGTGGTGACTTTAATGGAATATCCATGGGTATTGCAGGAGATACTGCTCCAAATCTATTGTGGCGAGTTATGAATGGCGAGATGCCGTATGGACTAACACCAAAGGTATGGTGGGTTGGTATTGGCGTGAATGATTTCAGTGCCAAGGGATGTTCAGAAGAGGTTGTACTTCTCGGTATACTTCGAGTTGTGGAGGAGATTCAAAATAGCCATCCTGATGATATTATTGTGATCAATTCCATCCTTCCTGTTAAGAGAAACTTGGATGGTCTATTAGAGCATATTGGTAAACATCATGAAGATGTAGCTTTGAAGAAGAAGGAGAAGAACTTGCTGGACAGTGAGATGAGTGCAAAGCGAGGACACATTGACTTTTGGCCTTCAATTGTTTCAATCAATGAAGAACTTTCCAAGTTTGCAACAAAACACAAAGGCGTGAAATTCTTTAATGCTGACAGCATATTTGTTGAGGAGAGAGATGGTGGCAAGTATATGAAATTGGATCTATTCGCTGATCCTGTACATCCGAACCAAGCGGGGCATAAAAAGTGGAATAGTGCTATTAAGAAACGACTTCATGAGATTTTGAAGGAGTAGGTGCATACGAGCGGAGAGGAAGGCAAGAGAAGAGGTCAAGCAACGACAGCATGTAGCTGACTTGGTCAAGAAAGAACAGATGAGCTCTGTTCATATGAAGACATCGGCCATCTGGGCCTTTAACCTGTTCTTAATTGTATATGTTTAGAAAGTCAAATCTTATTTCAAATATAGTTTCGTCTACTTTTACTTGCACATCTAAGGACCAAATAGTGGTGTGTAGCTCAGATATCATATATACAAACAAAGAGATTGTACACTCAGAAAGACATGATCTAGTCTGCAACAACTTGTTCTAACAGTAACCCAAAATTTTTCAACTCACACAGGCGACATATTTCGGTAAATCAATACTATGATACTCTAGGGAGCAGCATCATTATCATCGTTTGCATTATCATCGCCATCATTATCGTCATCGTTATTTGCAACAGGTGGGGCAGGAGGAACAAATCTATGCACTCCGTAGTTGCCAGGTCTACGAAAGTATTGCTCGTGTAAAGACCTCAAAGAAGTGAAGTTACGATTGTAAATATAATCGTATGGACTACTTCGGTTTCCTGCATGCCATTGAGTATTTGTCTTCGGTGCAAAGACTTGATCCAACGCATCCTGCCTACTAAAGTTGTCTCTCCCTGCAACACTCACATCGCGTAGGAGGAAAGCTACCGTGTCATCATGTTGTAAATAATCTCTAGCATTCTTCTTCATTCTACGGAACTCATCAACTGAAGTATTGAAAGTTTCCTTGATAGTGTTGAAACTCATGATTTCACTTCCATACTGGTTTGGAGCCTTCTTGTTCCACACTGTCTCTGCGAGTCTACGATAATCTGCCACTCTATTATCAATACCATCATCAACAGCATCAGCAGCCTGTGCATTTCGATTCTTCACAACACTCAAAGCGAAGATTCTGGGCAACGACCCTCTCCCAGGGGTTCTATTCAAGGCACGTACCAAGGCTCTCACAGGTTTGTTCTCATCCAGAGCACTCATGAAATGGACGTCTCCTGCTGTAGAAGATTTCATAATCTCAAGAGGAGTTGTCTCGTTCCTACAGTAAGCATAAATCCCCTTCCTAAAACGATTAGAACTGTTTTCAATGTAGGAGTATGAAAAGAAGTTCTTCTCATGCAAAGTATTGAAGATTGTCTTGATTTGGCCAGCTACATTATTGATACTCCTCTCAGATGCTGAAGCCGGCGCAGAGATAATATTGCTAAGTTTCTGTTCAACAATGTGACAACTAAACTTGACACATCGTTCGTTATTCTGCAAGGGGTTGGACGAGATATGTGAGTCACAACAAACAAACCCCAAACACCTCCACCACAAACAACAGGATATCCACTTACCTCAAGCCATGTGCAATCTAATGCCAGGTCTTTCAATGGACAGTCATCAAGGCTATCCTCTAAACTATCATAAATACTTCTAATCCGCACCATACGTTTTGCAATCCTCTCTTCCCTCCTTTCCCTGTACTGCTGTTGATCCTTCTCAGCTGCCGCTGCAATACACTCCTCCGCTTCTTTCTCAGCATCCTCAAACATTTCATGGTAGGCTGCAGCCTTTTCTTCGTAATGGATAGGGCAGTACTTATTTCCATTACAGATAGCTCTCTGGGTCATTCCTTCTAGGGCACTCTTTTTGTCATCATTGTTGGAGTAAGTATTATCAATCTGCTGCAACTCTAATACCTGGAGCAAGGGACCGTGTACTTCTCCCGTTGTTGAGTCGACCAACGGGTCCATGAGTAGATTCCACTGATGAAATGCAACGCCCTTTTGAAATCTAGCAAAATGAGAGTACGGGACTTTCTGTTGTCCAAACTTGACACACTTATCACAAATTGCCAACCCCCATGGTCTAGTGTATGTACTACAGTTTAACCTTTGAGCCTTGCCTGTGTTGAGATTCTTCCCCCAACATCTATCACCTCGTTCACAGCTTTTTGCATTGAGCAAACGTAACATCCGATGTGGACTGGGAATGTGTATGCTTCTGTTCTTGATATATCCCATGATTGTACCAATCATCTTACGATTACCCTTGTCACGTTTGCGTAGATTGTTAAACACTGCTGATCGGATCACTGCCTCTGGAGTTAGAAGAGACATTAGAAACTTGCTTGAGAATGCAAGGTTATAAAGATCTTGCGGACTATCCAACTGTGAAAGATAATGGTGATGGGTTAGAGCAAAAAGTATGAGTTTGATTTTTCACAAGGCATCAATGTATATATTCATCCAAGTAACTTACCATGGAAAAGATTCTCTCAATGCACAGAGATGGCAATGTATCAAACGGGATTTCATAACCCGTGAATGCATCTGCATACTTTTCATCCTCATCAGATTTGTATGCTCCTCCAGCTGCCTTTTGTTTCTTCTTTGCACGATACTCTTCACCCTTCTTTTCGTGATCCTTGAGTAAAGACTCTAAATCAAAATCATAATCATCAGCAAGTTTAGTTGGTTGACGTTTACGTAGAGAACGTGATGATCGGGTTGATTTTAATGGTGATGTTGACATGATATTTTGTTGATTGATTGGTGCAAGAAGATATTTTTCTATTTGTGGTTGGGTATGTTATTACCTGTTTAATATATTATTCAATAATGTAGCAAACAAAGGCGTTGAGGTGAAGTTGATGTGTAAATATAATAGTTCACTTGAAAGCAATAGCAAGCATCTGCTTTTGCTCTTCGGATGCAATGCAAATAAAACTCACACGAACAAAGCCAAAGCATTCACGCCGCCGTCATATCAATATACACACATCAACACTTACCTTAGATAATTCCTACAGAATTTATGATCCCAATTAATCCAATGGCTACTGAGACGTCACCATTAACGTCCTTTGTAAGCAATCATCTCAACTCTTTTCGTTTTGTCTTTTCTCGCCACTCGCCAAGTCTTGCAAGATGGCGATATTAGCATAATTTTGGTATCCCTTATTGCAAAGTAGCTTTTGTTGGTGATACATACTAGCAGCTAGCCGTATCAATATAATACTCCAATAATGCAGCGTATATTACCTCTTATATCGTCGGTTGGTCGGCGGTCTTTGACCCAAAGAACAGCGGCGGCCGTGAGGTTAAGACATACCACTACAACAACAAATAACAATTTCTACATACAACCAACCACATCATCACATCATACATTAAGAATGAGTATGATGTCTACTAATGCTCCACAACAATCGGATGATGATAATTCTGAAGAAGATGATGATAGTTCTGAATATGTTGAACCATCAGAACTTAATCCCTCGGGTAAGTGTTATGATATCTACTTATACCATACACACAATTACTTTCTGTATTACATTGTATTAATATCTAACCTGATTTCCCTATGTTTTATTGCAATGTATTGATATCTAATCTTATTTATCACTTAATTATATGTCACCATACAGTACTTGCAAACATATACAACCATCAAAGAGCATCCTACAATAAAGCAGTCTCTGTATTACGGAAACAATACTATGCGGAAATTGAACAACAACGTAAACGCGAGGCACGACGTAAACAAATTGAAGAAGCTAAATTAAAACGTGCCGCATTAGAACGGAAACGTTTAAAGGCTATGAAATCTGCTAATAATGCACAACGACAATTAGATAAACAAACTGCACGACGTATGGAATGGGAGGCAGAATTAGCACAAACACAGAAGGAACGTGAAGCCAAGAAGGAATTATATAAAATTGCACGTCAAAAGATTGTAGATGAGTTAGAGGCTGAAGCACATTTATGGTTAACATCACGTGAGGAAGTTGAAAAGGCATTGGGTAATCCGATTGCCTCACAGATATTGTGGACAAGAGCGGGTGGATTGATCGGTGCTCCATCAGGACAGGATACAGGATTTGGTGATCATGGTGACTTTTGGAGATATGAATGTCACACGTGGGATTCTCGTCCGACATATAAGGAACCCAAGGAAGTCATGTTGGAACAATTGGAAGAAATGGCATACCTACAGGCAAATAACGATCCCAAGTATTGGACAAAAGAGCGTGTAGAAGCGGAAGGGAGGAAGGAACAACGTGCAAGATTGAGGGCAATTATTAGGGAAGAAGGACGACGATCCTTATTAAATAAGCAACGTGACATGATGAGGGACCTATATGGTAATGACAAGGGTGATGATAAGAAGGGCGGTGGAAACAAATTACCGCCAACTGCAATGCCTGCTCCCAAGTTGGATTATTTGGCAGATTATGGGGCACAGGAAAGAGAGGGTATTGAAATACTCAAGCGTGATCCACGAAGATTCTTTATATTTGAAAGTGATTTACCAAATGCAAGTGATGGATTGGGTGGGGCATTGAATAGTACGGGCGAAGATGGGGAACAGGATACATCGGGTGCATCACTTGGACGGCCTGTGGGATTACGTAATCCCTTCTTTAATGATAAACCCACTGCATTCCCTCAGCGTATGGGACGTGATTTACCAGCGGATACACGTACCGAGAAGGAGAAGAAACGTGATGAACGACAGGAACGTATGAGAGCAGCAGCCGAAGAAGCGGCGCTTGCTGCCAAGAAGGGGGCATCATATGAAGTTGCCATGGCTGCTGAGGAAGATTTGGAGGATGGTTCCGAAGATGTTGATTACGACGCTGCCGAGGAAGATGCCGAGAAAGAGTTGTGGGAAGGACAACAAGATGAATGGGGTGAGATGGATAAGAAGGTGTTTAATATGACTCCACCCAGTCAACGTGTCACGCCTGAGGAAGTTGATTGGATTATTGAGCAGTTAAAGGCCAAGACGAAGGTTATGTCAGAACGTCTTGAATTTGAGGATAAGATTCGAAGGAAGGAGATGGAGAAGAGCATGAGTAGTGATGCAGTTACAAAGCCCATTGAAAGTATTGATGAGTTGGATAGGTATGTCATGGAGGGATTAGGGTATGATATGGAGAAGATGGAAGCTCTGGTTAGAGAATTGACTCCTGAACAATCACTGGCGTTGGAAAATATTGACTTCACAGGTCGGGTAGGCATTACAGCAGAAGTGATGGCAAGCGAGTTGAGAGTTGTGCCTGGGTTGACAGAAGAGCAAATCACATCACTGGTTGAAATGGAAATATCACTAATGACAGACGAGAAGCTTGCGAATGTGAACAAGATGGTAGTGTAAGGAATTAAACTGTACTCTTAAGCTTTCTGATGAAAGTGTTAAGGCTAGATTTTAGTATGCACATTTTGCTTTTGCAACTCCAAGCCGCCGGTTGGCAAGATCGAAATAAATTTCTTTATCTAACATTGCATTGCTTCCTAGAACAACACCGTGTGGCTCATCAACATATATTCGGCTAATGAACCCTCTGTTCCCCTCCCATTTGTCGGGTGTTGTTATCTCAGTTGCATTGACCATCTCTCTTTGTCTAGTGGTTTCTACATCTTCCATATAAGCTCGGGGATGTATCTCCCATTGTACGCCTCCGTCTAAATCAAAAGTAATCACTGGCAATTCATTGAACTGTTCATAAGTGTACAATTGCAATCTATTATTGTATTGTCGTTTAGTTATACGCTCCCAGGCAAATATGAATGGCTTTGCCACTTTCCATGAGATAAATGTATCAGTTGTCCCAGAATCAACAATAGTTCCTTTGTGATCATTGACATGGGGAAGTATACTCTTGGGTAGCTTGTGCTTGCCAACTGATATAGATGTTACAGATACTGTATAATACCAAACTTGTTGCTTTGAAAATGGTGTGAATTGCATCGGAGATAGATACTTGTCTTCTTCTTGATTAGCAATACCGCCAATAGCTATATGACCACCCTTACTATTTAAGCAAAGTGAGAATGATTCATGAGAAATCGTACCCTGTTCGTACCATGTTCCTACTAATGTCTGTGTATACATGGACAAGCCCATGATCCCGTCAGCATATTGTGTTTTGAATAGTCCATGCTCTGATACTTGGCAACCAAATGTAAAGGGCGTTGCAAATTTGGTGTGTGTTTCTATACTTTGTGTTTCATCATCTAATCCCAACCATATCTTATCTTGCACTTCAAACGCTTTCCAACTAGATCCCTCAGTGTATCTTTGATCTAAGCCACATTTGTTGTATATACATGAAGTTGGGAATAGATTTCTCTGAGATTGTTGTATCTGTTGTTGCTTTGAAGTGCCTCTCAAACTAGGTCCATCTCCACTATTACCACCAATACCATCACTGGCCATATAATCTTCTAATGGGAAATCAACTTGATTCAATTTGCAATTGTTACAGTCAACTATCTCATGTGTTGAACTGTTTTGTAAATGATATTGAGATGAAGCATGTGTACCACAATCTGGACAGTGTGGCTCACAGGGGAAGGCGGTAAGACGAGATCCTGTATCAACTATTAATGTCTGACGTTGTGGAGGTGTTCCAATGTATAAGTAGGCGTGATGAGTTCCTGACTTAGCATGAAGTGGATATATCAAAGTTGATGTTGGTGCAGTTTCATTTAGTATATTCAGTTCAGAAAGAGTTCGTGGTGCAGCTCGTAAGTTATTGTGTTCATCATTTATATTGTGGTTGTTACTTGATTGCTGTTTATGCTTATTTGCAACAGCAGTATTAATCATAGCGTTTTGAAAAGGTGAAAGATTATGTGCCTCGGAGTTTTGATGTGAGAATGTGACAAGCACATGTGTCCATCTTAGAGTCATTGAACATACAATAAATATTACTAACGGAGGTATCAATCTACCCATACCAGTACGCCTACGCATTCTTCTACTACCAAACTGCATCCGTAACTAAAACCAATACTAGTCATAAAATTAACAAATTATTAGGTGCACATCTTATGTTTGTGTTGTGTTTGAATAGATTTCGACCTAGATCAATCAGTCGGTGAATAATGTAAACTAATGCAATATTATGAGCACAAGGCACCTACGAGTTGTCTCTACAGTGGCAGCAGATACATAGTAGTAGTCAAGGTATGTTTATGTATCGTACAAAATACCAAGTAGGTTTGACTTACAAAGATGAAGCTTCAATGAGTGCAAATTTCATGCACGCTGAGCTCTTGCATTGCACGCATGACAGTGCACGTTATTACACATCACGCTATGCTGGTATCAAGAATAGATCATTCAGTAGCGGCCATGTTCCGTATCTTAAGGTTCTCTATGAAGAGTTCATCTCGTCGTATGATAGGGGGAGCATATCAATATCATCGCGCCGCAAACACATTAAATCATCTCAATAAAACAATTGCAAATCGAAAAATATCTTGTATGTCAAGTTACTTGTCTAGTTGTTCTTTGGTATTTCAATATCCTACAAATCAATATCGTATGATGTCAGGTACCTCGTCTACAAGCAAAAGTAAATGTCCGAGTACAGGTAAGTATATGAATGTTATGTATATCATAATATTTATGCAAAATAGTTGTTTGTTGGCAATGTGCATAAAAATATTAAAGCAATCATCTCTAACTATTTATTCATGTGCATATCATATGCGTAATTCATAATGATAATGTCATTATCTCTAACGGCACCACTTTTTCTCTACCTTTCTATCCACGACCGTACAATAATACAGGGACTCCACTACTAACTCCTGCGGGCTCCCTATTTGACCATGAAACTATAATGAATCCAACTACATTTGCTTCTGATAATGATCATGAATGTGAATTAGACGTAACATTACTACCCAAAGATGATGAAAACTTGACGGAACATATCGAAGCGCCAGAGAGTGATTTCTTCTTTATACCACAAGTTAAATTACATGATGGAGATGGTAGTCAAAGAAAAAGAGTATTGGTATTATGTACGGGTGGGACTTTAACAATGGCACCCAATCCAGAACAAGGTGGGGCATTATCTCCAGTCCCTGGAGCTCTCACAGATTTTCTTAAATCAATGTTGGAATTAACTAATGATAAGATGCCAAAGGTTGTAGTGCATGAGTACAGTCCTCTTTTGGACAGCTCTGATATGGGTCCAGCTGATTGGCAAGTACTTGCGAAAGACATCAAGGCTAATTATCTTCATTTTGATGGCTTTGTTGTATTGATGGGGACTGATACAATGGCCTATACAGCAACAGCACTTTCATTCATGCTGGAGAACTTGGGCAAACCAGTAGTATTCACTGGTAGTCAAGTGCCCATAGCAGAGCCGCACTCAGATGCTCGACAGAACTTGATAATGGCTTTGATATTTGCAGCTCGAGAACAACCTATTTGTGAGGTAACAATCTTCTTCCATGATCGATTACTTCGTGCCTGTCGAGCTCAGAAGGTCAACTCTGGAGAGTTGCATGCCTTTGATTCGCCTAATATGCAACCATTAGCCACCACAGGAATTGCAATTAAAGAGAATGATCACTTATCTCTACCACCTGCAAGAGGCGTGTTACGAGTGCATACAAGAATGGATACTAGGTTATTAGCTCTTCGATTAGTGCCTGGTTTCGACGATCAAATACTTCGTCATACAATCGAGTCGGGAGCTGAATCTGGAAGCTTGCGAGCCTTGGTATTACAGTTATATGGAACCGGAAATGCCCCTGCTGCCGCCAAGAAGGACTTTATCAACTGTTTAAAGAGAGCACACGATCTTGGTATATTGGTTGTTGCATCTACACAGTGCCACCAAGGCAGTGTCATGATGGGTGAGTCAATATTCACAGTTTGTATTGATATGCTCTTTTTTGGCACTGATTGAGTATACTTCATTTTCTTATCTCTACAAACAAAGGGCACTATGCTACTGGTAAAGCGCTGGAAGATGTGGGTGTGACGTCCTCGAATGATATGACTCTCGAGGCCATCAGCTGTAAAATTGCATATCTAATGGGAAGAGGCGATCTAAATCGAGATGAGATAGCAAAGTTAATGACAGTATCGGTGAGAGGAGAAGGTGAGTTACATTTTACAAGTCTAAGTATTTACTTTATAATTTATTTGACTGCTCATCTCTTAGTTGTGATCTATCTCTTATATACTTACTATAATACAGTCACACATAACGATGCACTACCTCCGCCTCCATTCTCAACAGCTTATCAGCGCGCTTCAAAAAAAGGTCGATACTACTACTAGCCTTGGGTCGACATCAAAACTACAACACATATGTCACAAATTTATAGAGCAGTCGCTCTTCCTTTGAAGAATTGAAGTGGGGAAAATGAGGAGCTACTTCGTGGTCTATCAATAACAATCTCCTGTCGAGTCTCTCCCATCTTATTTTCATCTTCAAAAGAACATTGGCTATTATTACCCACAAATAGTGAGCCGTCTTTGCCCGTTTGTAGCTGAATCAGGGATGAACGGCGTTTATCCTTTGGAGTCAAATAGTAGGAGAGATTACTTGGAGAAGTTCCTGGTCGCGATTGACTCAATCTACTAGAACTTCCATCTCTTTGTAAACTCATTGATGTTCTTGGTCGAGTAGTGGAAGGCGATACTTCAGCCTCCATGAGCTGTCCACATCCATTCAAACTGAAACTTTTACTACGAGTCTGATGTGATTGATCAGGTTCTTCAATAGAAACAAGGGATCGGATACTCTCAGAGGGAGAAGTGATTGTATTGGTGAGTTGTTCCTTGTTATCACTATCCTCTCCCCTGTCATCACTTGTGTTACTACTACTTGCTGACTCTTGTTTCTTTATCACAAACCATAGTTCATCAATAGTCTCGAGTATCTTATCAATCATATTGGAACTATGAGCAAGTCTTGATGCGGTCAGGTCTTTATCGGCTTTTCCTTCCAGTTGCTTGTTGATAAGATCGGTCTTGCTATAAGAAGACAGTATCTTCCTCAGTCCCTTGTAATCTAAGGTACCACCGACACCATTACTACTCTCAAGATTACTACCACTACCTCCATTGAGCTGAGTGTTTATAATTTGATTGCGAAGTTGATTCATTTCAGACTTATCGGCTTTGCTTTCCTTTAGACTATTGAACAGCGCATGTAGCGTACTTGCAACATTCTTAAAATCAGCCTCTTCGTCTTCTACGGTCAAGAGAGCCTCTTTAATTTGATCAACGAGTTCTCTGACTTTGATTGATATCTTCTCATCAACTTCTGTTTGAGAGACTGAATCTTGGAGCTCAAGTTGTACCTCTTCGACTGTTTCTGCAAGTACATTCAGTTTGGTCTCGTCATTCTGCTTTTGATTCGTTACCCATTCGACAACTCTATTGATTTCACTGTTGGTTTGTACTTCCAACTCGTTCATCTGATGAGTATGAAGATGAAGGCTATCATGCACTGTAGGAGCAGGGGTGGTGGTATCATTATCTTCAGTATCATCATTTCTGATATAGATCTGTGTGGCAGATAATTGCAATGTGTTTGGCAAGTCTTTGACAGCTGTATCTAGGACCTTGAGACAGTCTCGGGTATCACCAATAGCCTTGTTTGTTTCAGATTTAAACTCTTCCACTTCCTTATTGATAACCTCGTGATGAGACAAGGCCTCGTCATGAGACTGGAGAATGGTGTAACACACACAAGAATGAGTGAGAGTTTCCAAGTATACGATAATACAGGCAGATATAGTTACAACATACCTTTGACTTTTCCTCAAGAAGATTTATTCTATCACCCCACTGCCCAAGTTTAATATCCACTTCATCTATACGCCGAGTCAAATTGGCTTCGACTCCATCAAGCTTATTGTTGAGGCTTTGAAGTTGAGAGTAAATGAAGATTAGAGCTTGATTCTGAACTCTTGTGGCATCAACAAGTGTTTGTTTATCAACGACAAGCTCTGCAGGTTTGAGCTGACCTTTTAATTGTTCATCTGTATTGGCAAGTAGATGAACAATACTTGTTTCATCATTTGATGACGAGCTTTCATCGTTTGTATTGACGAGCTCTTCCATCTAGAGTATGGAGCAAGGTTAAGGCTTAGAAGCTTGTCGTTTATGATATATCATATTCACACTGTCGTTGAATGGGATTTCAAACTCAAATGCGGTAACAACAGAATAACGGATATATGATTTGAATCTTTAATACAACGAGATTATAAAGCTATGAATGGTAAATAATGAGCTAGACAGATATGCAATATTGTGTACTCCTAGATTAAATTATATTGTTAGCTCGGGTTACATCTAATGATATCAACTGACCTATCAACTTATATCTCAAACAACATACGATTATACCACATTTAGCTACGATACCACAAACATATCACACCCTCACATTCGACCTCCAACTAAAGTAAAGCCGTGAGTACGCCACAAGTATCGCCTGTGAAGCCTGTATAACATTGACATAATCCAGATTGACGATCACATTTACCACGTCGACCACATTCAAATGAATTGTGACTTCCAACAGTTGAGATTTCAACGGTGGAAAGAGTCGTGTCTGAGAAGGTACGAATGTTTGTCAAGCCTGTGATACGGGGAGTACATCCTTCTTCACACTTGTCTAAAATAATCTCAAGCTTGTGTTGCTTTCCTTGAACGGATGAACCAGTGAATGTGACATCAATAATAACACCATTGGCATCAACATTTGAGTCGACGGTAACATCCACATCATCAATAATCTTGTTTGGTAGCTTCTTCAAGGATCCTTCAATGTAGGAGGCAAGGACACTATCGTTTGTATCCCACATGATGGGACCAGTAACAAATGTCTCATTCAACTTGGATGTGAATTGCATGGCAAATGTCTTGCCATCAAAGTTGGCATTGTTAAGGTCAGCGTCGTATAATGTTACTGTCTGAACTTGTGCCACTTCGTTGCCATATCCTGGCATACCAAGGAGTGAGTTCTCATCAAAGCCGGGGATGACATCCATGACATCATTTCCATATGGACACATTCTCTGACTACAGTCCAAGCCTTGGTAGCCAGCGTCACAAACACATGCACGAGCACGATTAGTATCCCACGAGTAATCCTGAGAGAATGTCTTACCTCCCACGCCTAGACCGGACAAAGCATTGGATGACCCGTCGTAATATTCGTTGTAGACAATACCAAACGCCAAGTCTTTCATGTATTCACAAGTTCCATGTCCAGAACAATCACCTGGGCAAGACTGACGTGCACAGGCCTTGCCTTCATATCCAGGGAAGCACTCACACTCGCCTGAGATACGATCACAAGTTCCCTTACTAGCACATTCAGTGTATGAATGTTTACCTCCACTTCGAGTTGGATTATCAACCCAAGCCAACTCGTATGGACAAAATCGTTCAGAACAATCTCCTCCAGCATTACCATCTGTGCCCCATCCAGGATAGCATGTGCACTATATTGTTTGGATTGAGAGAGAGTAAAGAAGAAGAGTGAGAGAACGAAAGAATTGCGACAAGACAGTATTTTTTTTAATGACGACTTACAACTTCGTCAACGCCACAAGTTCCGTGCCCAGAACATGATTTAGGACATGCTGATTGTGCAAACCCAACCAATAAGGTGAGGCTTGCAATTAATAACACCTTCATCTTCTTTGATGCTTAACAAAGATTGCTTGTTGTTCGTGAGAGATAATTGGTTCTAGAACATCCTAATAAATCTTCACGAGAGTTTTATTTCCGCCCTGTCAGCTCCCACAGAGGAAAGAGTGTAGCCAACGAGCTGTAACAATTTGTTAGTAAAAAGCAATTCGACTCCCCTGAAACCTATTATTTCCTAAAACCAATTATTCTTGCCACTCGATAGAAGAAAATAAAAATAAAAAAAGTAAAAAGTTTTTTGGGAGTCGACTTTCACCTAATATCTATGTATCGATCGTCTATCGTGGAGGACGACATGTAGATGTATGCTGCTGTTCTAATCACTGGATTTGAGCTTACTAATGCCGTCTATACAATGACAACGGTAGCATGTAGGTCTTGCGGTAATAGTAATCTTGTGACACGGAGTATCTTAGCTTCATAATAGATGAAGACGGCTAGTAGACATATGCCCTGTGATGTGTTACGAGTTCCTTCTAGTTTACATATAGGACTAGTTTCTATTATATTGAGTATTCTAACTCAAATGAAGCTTTCTTATATCCATTTGATGTTTTCGAATCTCAACCTAGTCGTTTCCCCCCCTAAGTATCTTGGTGTTTAAAATTGCTGTGATGTGATCCCCAAATCTGATCGGTCCAAGTTAAGAACTCGGATGTTAATTTAGTAGTGTTTAGTGCCCCAAAGCTCTTCGTCTCTCCATCTTCGAGCTTTCCTTCGTCCTTGTATTCCTCTCCCCTCTCAATCTCCTTCTTCCTTTAGTATAAATAATGCTGTGGTGGATGTTGTTGATGATGATGTTGATGATAGTATGCTTGGTCATAAGACGACAAGTGCTGTCGCTGCTGCTGTTGATGATGCCGACGTTGCTGTCTATAGCCATGATGATTATGTGGCGTCGGTGCACTCCGACTACGATGATACATATAATTCAAATCTTGCTTGAGTGGGGGCAATGGACGAGGCTGCGGGTATCCATTGTTTGGGGGTGGAGGAGGATTCGAAGGAAGTTGCTGTACAGGGATTTGGTTGGGAGGACTGCCTCGACCAGAGGGCTGTCCTTCACGTCCCTCCAATGCTGATGAAGGAGGTTTATTTAACTTGGCTGTTGCAACCTTCTTCATAACGTACTTCTCCCACTCCATCCGTTCGGCCTTGTACAAAGCAAGTGCCGCCCTGGCATCCTCAATAGGATCATGTGCCTCACCTAAACATTGAATATCCATACCAAGCTTGTCTTGGGCAAGTTCCTTCAACTTTCGTGGACGCAATACCGATTTGTCAGTCTCACTCTCCTTCATTAACGGGGGATAATTCGCTGAATCTCTAATATCATGCCAGGGATGTGTAATTTGCAATGCTTTTATGTCATTCTCAAGAGCATGGCCAATAAGAATCTTCCCGTGTAGAATACTCTTGACCAAAGTCTGTACGTCAGATAGTGACATGGCATTATCACCCTCCAAATCCTTGGCTTCAATGCCCGAAACGAATGTTCGGTAATCTGTAATTTCCGCATCAACCTTGACGTAGGTGTCTAGGATTACCTTCTCGGCCCAATTGCATATAGTTACTCGAGCAACGGCCGAGTCTAAACCTTCAGGTCCGATACCAACCATCTTTTGAGAGAGTGGAATTTAGAGTGAAGAGTATATTGTGAGATATGGTCAATAGCATTGTTCATTGCAAATCTCCTCTATTCGTTTGACTCACCTCACAATCCAAAGCAAAGTAAATATCATTCTTCGTCATGGGCCTATCATGAGGAGGAGAAATATGATTTGGACTATGATATGGTCTCTTCTCTTGATTCCGTGGCGTAGCACCTCGTCCTCCTCGTCTTCTATACCGATTATTATTCCATCGACTATTATTGAATCCCCCACCGCCAACGCCGCCAGTACTTCTTGGTGACAAATCATCACCACCGCTATCTATGCCGCCGGGCGATGATCGATGGGCACCCGGCGATGAATGATGTGAAGAAGGCGTTGATGGCATTGTATCATCTGAACTACCCCCGCTCGATTCTACCATGCAGCCTATGGGTGAGTCTGGAGCTGATGTGTTGATAGTAAAATTGAATATTGGCATTGTTGTTGTTATAGTGCTGAAATTTATGGAGCATTGCAAAGAGGAGATGACGATAACTACCTACCAACTGAAGAGCCGGCAAATAAATATTTGAATAGTCGAGCATAATCACTAAAAAGTTAGTTATCTGAAATTTTGTCTTTTGAAAGGCTTTCATCGAAATGTCTGTCATATGTCAAGAAGTAAGAGATACGTATCCACTATCAGCGCTCACAACTCAGTTCATAATAACACATTATGGACATTCTATCTATACAACATCTTCAGTATTGTCAAGAGCACTACCCGAATCATCTTGACTCCCCGTCGCTATCTCTGATTCATATAAAGACTCGGCTACTTCCACATCTTCATTCAATGGGAATATTTGTATCTTATTCCGAGTCCACTCCATAGTCGTTGTTGTCAATGTTCCCACTATTACATCCCAAATATAAGGAACAAAGAATACTTCGGGATCCGCCTCCTCCTCATACTGAAACGTTAAGTTGCCTATATCTGACAAATCAGACTGATCACTTGATACACTACCCTCCGATGAGGCTGCAACACTGTCTTCCTCGGAAACTAGGCCTTCGGGAGTTTGATATGACTTGAGTTTCTTAATGTTGGCTTTCAATACACCCAGAGTTTCCCCTGCCGATATACCGTCACTCTTTTCTTGGATTATAACATTCGCTTTATCAATGAGGGCAGAAATTGGGCTCATATCACCCATTGAAGTGTCTGTAATGTTATAAAGATACAAATGGTATTGATTGTGAGCTGAATCATATGTTATCATAAATATCAATATGGATTAATACACTTACATTGACACATTTTCTGGAATATTCCTTGTTCGAGCAATATTGCATAAACAACATGTATATTCTTTTCGAGATATTTTCGTCTTATAGCGTGTCTGATAAGCTGCAAAAGTGTTCTACATGTCTCCCCGTGCATACCTAATAAGGTATGTAGATCTCCTTCGACCTCAACCTCTCCACCATTCTCAGCTAGTAGTGTGATATATCTCTTGAAGCATGAGGTTGTTACTGATATAAGTCGAGATGCCGCATAGTCACTCAGTCGTACCACATGGGGCGATAGATTTAACATTATAGCACAGCAATTGCTCAATAAGAAGGCATCTTGAAGTTGATTAAGATTGAACGAGGTTGCCCGAAGTAAGACCAACAGTATCATGCTTCCTAAACTTGATTCTTTGATTTGACGCTCCTTGTACCATTTTAATGATGTGGTGTTCACACTGACACGACGAAATGAGTCACGTCCAAAGCTCGGATCTGACGAGAATATCAGGAGCAGTATGAGTATGAGATATAGTTGAGACTGCGATCTAAAGGGTCTGTTACTTGGAGTGAGTGTAATCAATTGTGAGAGTTGCCCACTACTATTTGTCACTGTACTTGTCGCGCCAGTCATTACTGTTGAGAAGTAGAGACTTCGTAACAGAGGCATTATCAGTGTATCAAGATCAGATCGAGCTGATATAGAAGTTGCAAGTGTCGGAGAAGATAGAAGCATTGTGTATAACAATAATGCTCCTATTTCTGTGTGTGCAATACACCCAAAAGCTTTAAATAATGACTCGTAATTGATTGATAGTACTGATAATTGTTCATTAACTGGTTGTGGTTGAAGAAACAGGGAGTTCTCATCAGTTGATTGGCTATTTGCAGCTTTGGAATTCCAACGGTTATCACTAAGTGAAGCAAGCTCTGCCCTGAAGGGGTTCTGATGGGCTCTACAATTGTTGGATAGAATCAGTAACAACGCCGAACACATATCAACAATGGGGCTATTTGTAACCCATAATATGTTGTTCGTCTTGTTCCATCCTGCTTCCTTTTCACAATGAGCCTGGATTTGCTGTAAAATTAGCTTATCACTTGACGAATTATTGCCAATACCACCTCCAGTAATAGCACGATGACCCAACGCCCTAACGGCAAGCTGAACAAGTCGTATTGGTAGTAGAAAGAAGGTTGATGATAGCATTAACAAACTTCTCAGTGGATGAAAGATCATGTTGGTTGAACTATTATTGACATCTCCCGATATGTGGCCTGCTGAAGATAAATTCACATTGTCATCTGTTCCCAGTTCAATTGAGGTATGTGTTGCGTTGTTATTGTCAGTTCCGACTGTTACTTGTGAAGCGGGTGTTTCCAATGATTTCTTTTGAGAAGTAGCAATCTTCGGAGTCATCTCATCGCCACCTTGCGGTGCACTTGCAAAAACGATACTATGTGTTTCATACATGCCATCTGCTGATATTCTCATATTGGTCATTTGTTTGGCTATATCTTTGGGTAATTCAATGTAGTGTGATGCAATTGATCGTCTCGGTGGTTGTGGTCTGTCTATCAACCAATTCAAACATACATGTAGAAATATGAGCGATTCATTTTGAAGTGTACCAGCTTCCCCTGGAAGATTTTGTGCCTGTTGTTGTTGGTTCATCTTTTGCCAAGTTGCATATTGCATAATCTTTTCTAAAAATAGATGATTGCTTTGCTGCCCTTCAATTGCCAATTCTTCACTTGATACCATTGGTTGATATAATTGTGTAGATAATAATACCAATAGTAGTGAAAGTATCTGCACAATTACATCATATATTTCAGGGATTGCCAATATATCAGAATCTTCTCCATCATTATCTCTTTGCATCATACCCCCAATAGATGAAAGGAAAGACATTATAGAAGCAATTATGTCCATTGAGGCATCACGATCTTCTTCTCCCTGATTTTTGTATGTAAAACATTCACTCAGATTATAATTAATATTATATTCCATATTCTCTGTTGAAGAAGAGTATGCTTGTACAATCGTTTCATGTGAGAGCAAACGAAGTAGATTAAGTGATCCACATGCCACACGTGCTTTTCCAATTAATGATATTCTTTGTTTTACTGTATATGTCTCGAGACTTGACTGCAACTCTCGTATCATCCTTGCAACATGAAGACAAAAAGCTGCCAAGTTTGAAGATGTTGAACTATACTTTGCGCATTGTCTACATGCATTTCCGACTACATCCTCTTCAGATGATAAGGTACCAAGATTGTGAAGATGAACTAACTGTTCATAATTTAGTAGTAACTGTCTCCACTTATCGTCATTGTATAGTATATGCTCAGAGCCAGTTATTTGTAATAAAGATATTGATAACGAATCTGATGGTTTTAAAGAGTATGCCCCCTATGTGTGATGTGAGTAATGAGAAATAGCGTTCGGCCAAAACATACAAGCTATCAACACAACCACTTACCTCGGCATCTCCCCACATTTCCATGTCATATACCACTACAAATGAATGTAGTAGGGCCGGTTAGTTAGTTACAAAGAGTTGCGAGTTGAGTTTTCAAGTTCAAGTTTTGATTAGTTTTATCGCCAATCATTCGTATCATTTTTACCTCTATTTGTTTGTTTTGTACCGAGTGTAAAGGAGTTAGTTGAGGATTGAATCAATTTAAGGTGGCTGGTTTGCTTCACTATACTAGTGTACTATCCATTTGATTTGTCTCACTTACTATAGAGGTTGCGTGTTATCAACTGGCTTACATAATATTATTGTGTACTATGATAAAAGGAATAGTTATCGTGAACAATAGTGGCAAGCCACGTCTTGTGAAATTCTACCAATCCGTTTCAGGCGAAGCTCATCAACAATCTGTCATCCGACGTATATTCCAACAAGTATCAACACGGCCTGACTCATTTTGCAATTATTTAGAAGGTTCTGTACCTGAATGGGGAGAGAATATCAAATTAATATACCGACATTATGCAACATTATACTTTGTATTTGCAGTTGATGCACAGGAATCAGATTTGGGTATACTTGATTTAATACAAGTGTTTGTGGAGGCACTTGATAAACGATTTGAGAATGTATGTGAATTGGATTTAATATTTCATTCAGATAGAGTACATTATATATTAGATGAGATCGTAATGGGCGGTATGGTATTGGAAACAAATATAAATAGTATATTGCAGGCAATTAATGATCAAGAGAGGATGCACAAGGATTCATTGAAAAAACAAGGACCTAGTGATTCTGTAGATGCCATATCAACTAAGTTGGGAGCCGGTAGAAATTGGTAGATTAATGCAATGATAATATTTCGTGGTCAATAGTATTCATTCTATTGAATTAATCTCTATCATCAAGCTCGCCCAAAAGCCGCAGTATATATAAGAAAATGTTTATGATATCACTGTATAAGCTCATAGCACCTAATATGTAATCTTTCTCACTCATTTGGTACTTTGCTGATTTACCAGATACTATTAGACGTGTGTGATAAGCCAAGTACATGGAAAACAAACCTGCACCAAATATGCAATACAACGCTTCGGAGTATGGCAAAAATCCATACGGAATGATGCCAAATAGTTCTAACATACGCATAACCCCAAACATTAAAAAGGCAAAGCCAACACTTGCCAACCCTCTTCCCCATTGAGTCAAATCATATTTTGGATTCTTTTGCATTAATGTATAGATGGTAATTGAAAGTGTTGATGCAGCTGTAGTGACCATTGCTTTAATGACAGTGGAGTATGCATATATTGAAGATATAAACCCGACAGCAAGCGATTCTCCTGCAGTAAAAGCTAACAACAGTGGCCATTTTAATGGTGATTGCCGTATATTCTCTGATCCTAAAGTAATCCACCATGTTATTGTTGATATGAGTAATCCTAGAAGAGGAACCTTTCTGCCTGCGGGATGAAACATCATCCAATTTCTTATTCCGGGGTTTAAGTGAAAGCCATGAATTGTAGCGGCAGTGAAAAGCAGTTGTATCGACAATATTGCATACACTCGAGCTAGAGAGACATATGTGTGTGTTAGAATAGGAGATATAAAGGATATTACACATAACGTGCATAACTTACCTATAAATCTATTTCTATCATCTCTTTGGAGAAATGCTTCGGCAAACTTCTCCTTTGTTTCTTCATTTACATTTGTTGCATCTTTGCTGTTTGAATATGATGATGGAGTCTGAAGTGATGATGAAGTGCCAGGATTACTTCCATAGTTGTAAGATTTCGATCCTGCTCCATAGTTATACTTTGATCCAGCAGTCCATGAAGATCGAGATGCTGATTCTGATGATGCTCCGCCTCTAATCGATGTTAATGATGATATCACTGAAGATCTTCTATTAGCATTGATTATTATTGGATTATTGATAGAAAGATGTGCACCTGCTTGTACAACAACCAAATAAGATATCCACAAAACAGTAACCCTCATGCTTGCAACAGTTGCAATGATAGGATATTGGATATATGCTTTACTAAACTATTTTCAATACTACTCAATACTCTTTGTCCTGTGTGTACGATAATGTGTCGCCTCTGGCGCTTGGGCTATGCCTTAAGGCGGTCGGCAGTGAGAGGATACGGCCCATCGGCCCACGCACGAATACACTCATAATTACCGAACTGAATGCAATAATGATGTACGATAGTTGGAAGGGGATTATCATATATAATAGAACACAGGATAAGGATAGCTATATGATGCCTCGGTATTTCTTTTTATTGTCTTTATTTATATCGTCAGTTGTGGTTGAATCGTTTCAGCCGGTACATCACCGTACAATATCTACTCGACAAACAACATCATCAATAATATCCACAACTACAACATTGATGGCCACAAGCTTAAATGAATCGGAATTGAAATCAGAGTTGACAGAATACTTAAAGAAACGTGATGAATCTAATGCAGACGAGGCTGCAAAAGCGTGAGTCTACTTTGTTAGTTTGAAGTTTGATATGTGCGGTGACAAAACACTAACAAAAATTATGGTCAATTGCAACATATGTAATATTATATGAAAGTGCTGTGGGTGAGGTAATTGGTGGTACAAGAGGAAATGTTGTACTGGGTAAGATTATTGTTAGTGTACTTGGTTTTAATGTGATATATAGAAATATATATATCTCAAACTCAGTGGTATCTTTGCAATACACAATATACAACAGAGTATGTCTCAGGATCACCCAATAAACAAAGAGTACAAGAAGATGTACCAGATATGTTCGATTATGATGAATTAATAAAGTATGGATATTCACATTTAGTATCACCCATTATGAAAAATGGTGGAAGGAGGGCAATGTATCAACTAATGGAACTACCCGAGCCACCAACACCTGAACGATTAACAAAGAAGAAGAGTGCACCAAAGTTAGTTATAGACAGAACAGGAGAGACTGACAGTGCTAGATATACTGGATTGAAAATGTCAGCAAGTTTAGACGACGAATCAATGGGGAAAGCATTAGAAGAGGCAGCTAAAAAGGCTAGAGAGGGAAAGAGTTTAAGAAAGAGGTTGGTTGAAGAAGATTATGTATTGCCTTATGCTGGTAAGTATTATTATCCCTAATATCGGGTATTTAATGTATGCATTATCTTCATATTGTATCTAACCATACATTGATATTGTAAACACAGATAACACGAACAAAGGGCCTCGTCAAGTACCGATATGGACACCAGAGAAGCTTGATGAGGCAGGAAGGAAGGCCGGCGAAGCACAAGCTTGGGCAAGAAAAGCTAGAATGGGAGAATTGAAGAAAGATCCATATGAAGTATTGGCAGTAGAGGGAGAGCTACGTGTGTATAGTATTATAGTTGCTATTATAATTGCCGTGGCATTTGGTAATGCTACACCGACTGCATTGACAATGATTGGAATTGATTCAGATGGTGCATTAGACGTTCTTAAGATACCATCATTAGCCTTGGCAGCTGCAGGGCTTGGATCGGCAGTTGCCAATGGCGTAGCTCTCGCTCCGGGAAAGAAGAGGTCATCATTCATTTGGTTTTTGAAAGGCCTGTTTGGGGGGCCACTAGCTGTAAGACAGCTTAGAGAGCTTGATGACTTAAAGACAATCGGTGAGGCAGAGGGACAATAAGACACAAAGAAACAGACAAGAGACAGTTTCACGACAAGATAGTACTAGTGTGTCATATAGTTGTGTGGGTAAAAATCTATTTTTACAGCATCTTGACTGTCTATAAAACTCACAGGTGCCAAGCTAGATATAACCTCATTTCTTGTAGGATGGCATGTAGATCCCAGAGCTCTTCTTCCCCGAACCTTTTTTTGTTTCAAAAACTGAACCAAGTATAGCAACTTTGGACACTTTCTTCTTCTTCTTCTTGACAGTCGTTGGCGGTTGTGTTTTGAGCCCAGGAGAAACTTCATCATCAGATGAATCGAACTTGTTTGAGGTAGTGGCTTTACTTTGACTTGTTGTATTACCATTACCAATAGCAGCTTTCTCTCCGCCACCATTCACTGCTGAACTTTGTACAGGTGGTGGTTGAGGAACAGGAACAGTTTTGTCATCATCATCATCATCATCTGATTCTCCATTGTTTGTTGATGTTTTACTTGTCGCAGCGACAGGAGGAATAGGTTCAGTTTTGTCATCGTCGGAATCGTTTGCTGCTGTAGTACTTTGTTTGCCTTTGCCCTCTTTAGCTGCACTGCTTTGTACAGGTGACGGTTGAGGAGCAGCAGGGACAGGGGCAGTCTTGTCATCGTCATCTTCTTCTTCATTGTTTGTTGAAGTTTTGTTGGAGGCTGTTGCATTGGCCGAACTGCTTTGAACAGGAGACGGAACAAGTGCTGTTGATGACGAAGCGGCACCAGCTGCATTAGAGCTCTTGACAGGTGAAGGATTAGAGGCTGCATTGCCATCAGGATTTGAAGGAATAGTAGAAGCGGTATCGTTTGCTACCGCAGGAGCACTACTTTTGACTGGTTCGGGCTTAACAACTGGCTTCACGTCCTTATTCTTCATAGATTGAGGCACATAGTCATCGGGAGTGGCAGCATTATCATCCTCTTCCTCCTCTTCTTCCTCGTCTTCTTCCTCGTCTTCATCGTCATCACTGCCAATCTCTTCACAAGCCATCTTAGTAGTAACCTTGATGAATAAGAAAGATATATATAATGAAAAGGAGTTAGATTCACAAAAAGTAGACACGCATAAAAGTCGACACAGAAAGAAGCACGACATACCTCAATGATTTGACTTTCTCCGCCCATCTCTTCGTCAAAATCATCATCGCCTTGGGCAACCTGTGCACCACCCTTGGACTGAGCGAATAGATGATCATGGTTGATCTTTCCACCCTCTCCTTTAAAATCATCGTCATCGCTTTCATCGTCACTGTCACTGCTATCATACTTGCCTTTGCTCTTTTTCTTCTTTGGGTTCTTCCTTGTATCCTTAGGACCTTCGTCGCCCTCCTCGGCAATGTCATCCAACTTATCTTCATCCATGTTTTCTAGTTCGTTGGCCAAGTCAGCCAAGTCGTGAGTTGCATTCGGGTCATCTTTTGCCTTCCACTGTTGTTTTTGCAGTAGTGCGAGAAGGTGTGAGTTTACACTCACATGTATACATATCACACACTAATCACTTCACTTACCAGTGATGCCATGAATGAGCCATCCTTAAACTTCAATAGATTTTCAAGACCGAATAGCTCTCCCTTTCTATTCTTATCTTTTGCAACGCCACGGAAAAGTTGAGGCTGATTCTTTCCATCAGTGTTGTGACCGAGAGTTTGCTTCTTCAATTGAACCTTGTAAACTTGACGAGCATACATCAATTCTTCTATTGTACCTCGAGCAACTAGACGCACAATTTGTACATTTCTCTTTTGACCAATTCTAAATGCTCTGTCTTGAGCTTGCTCGTCGTAGCTTGGATTCCAATTAACATCAAAGATGATGACTTTATTTGCTGCCGTGAGGTTTAACCCGAGTCCACCAGCTTTGGTACTAATCAAAAAGACTTGAGTGTCCCCATTCTGGAATTTGTCAACTAATCCTTGTCGTTGATTGGTTGGTGTCTATTAGGTGGGGATTAAAGGTAGGTGAACAAAAAATGATTAGTCGAATAAGATAGTTAAATTTGAATTGCACATTCAGAACCCATTACACTATATACACACCTTTCCATCTAGACGCATATTCGACCATCCTTTGCACTGGAAGGTTAAGAAAGACAAGATCCTTGTTAGAGTACATCCCATACAACATCATCTTGGTACTTAATAAATACAAATCCTCGCTTACCTTGATATGATTCTGTATAACATCCAAGGCCGCTGTTGAATAGGAAAATACAAGCACACGATTACGTCTCTTTAGAAACTTTGTAAGGCAGTAATCCAATGTCCTCATTTTGCCAGAAAGTTTCATATGATCGTCCATAATACCATCACTCTTGTAATAACTGCCACCAGGCATTTCTTTCAATATTTCTGGAGTAAAAGCAACTTTGGCAAATTCAAGCTTCTTCTTCTGAGCTGCAGCTGACTCTAGCCTATCCACTTGTAGTAAGTTGGGATGTGACGAGATTTTGTAAAGCTTGTGCATGGCAACTAACGTTGTACAAGTTGGACAGTTCTGACACGCCACATATTTGCCATCAATCACGTTCTGGGCAATGTCAGTGGGGCATCCAATCTCCTTTTCATGTGACTGTTTCCACAAGATTGCATCAGGCTCAATCTGAGGCTCACCAGGCTCATCACGCAATGGATTCCACGGATATCTGTAGCAACATTCCTTCTTGAGAGTAAGTATCCCCTTGTTTCGTCTCTGATAGTCCAACTGTTCCCTGTGTGTCTTCATCTTTTTATATCCCCTAAAATATTGTTTGTTGACACCACAATCACAGGGTGCATTGGCAAAACGTAACTGTTGGTAGTCGGGAAGAGCAATTATATGACGATAAATCTTCTTTTGGATATCAGTGAGCTCACAAAAGATGACCTCTTCTTTTTTCTCAGTGAGTTCATCTTTTAGCACGACCTCCTTCTTGCGTTCAAGGAAGGCAGGTCGAATGGCATTTCGAAGTATTTGCTCTCGTTCCTCTGCTAAATCTAGAACCTTTTGTTTTGCATCCTTTGCTCGAGCATACGTGATTGGTCTTGATATCTCATTCCTAAACGCTTCCTTACTTCCGATTAGACCCGGTCGAACTAAGTCGATCAAGAAGAAGAGCTCTTCGTGTTTATTTTGCATCAAGGTTCCCGTCATTCCAACTATAGGACATTCACAATTATCACGAAGGTCTTGAAGCCGCTTGAATGACTGTGATTTGCCATTCTTGAACTCGTGATACTCATCAACAATCACTACTTTCCACTCCACTTGAGCTAGTTCATCATAATCCCCAGCTCTCGTGAATAATGATTTCCCCGTAATGAGGATAAAGTCCAGACCGTCCTTTATCCTATCCAAAGCTTTCTCTCGGTTTGAGCCTGCATATACTCCAACATTGAAATGTCCCCATGTTTTGAATTCATTCTGCCAATTATCAACAACACTTGAGGGTACAATAATCAATATTGGGGTGAATCTTGGTGCCTCGATTGTTTCGAGCGCATCATCGGAATCATTCTTGATACCAAATCCAGTTAGGAGAGCCTGGTGCTTGCTCTCCTCACGAGCTTGAAGTGCCTTCTTTACCTTGTTGCAGTGCTGATTGATCTCGAGTAAGTCCAGGCCTGTCCCGGTCTTCTTGAGTAATGCCGCAATGAGAGAAATCATTTGCACCGTCTTACCCAGACCCACTGTAAGTAGTTGATGTATTGAACACAAAGGTTAGTAAGTGAGTGATGAGATTTGCAGAAACCTTACATACTGAACATGAAAGATGCTGTACTCACTATCATCGCCAAGAATACATCCCTTGCCTTTGATCACTGAAGAGTATATGAATTGGACTCCCTCTCGTTGATAATCCTTTAGATATCGATTGATGGATGCTGGTACTTGATCTGCATCACTATCGGGAGCCGCTGGCATCTTTTTATCCTCGTCATCGTCATCAACGACAGCATCATCTTCAGCACCGACGAGAGCATCACCTCGCCTCCATGTCTTGGACAGTACAAATGGAACCAACGGTCCCGGAGGCCCAAGCTTTGGATTTGCAAAATCTGGCTTGAGCTGACGTTTACGTCGTTCCCTTTCATCCTCTGACACGTCCGACTTCTCATCCTCATCGATGCCATATCTACTAGCCCATGGCATCTCTCCACCGCCACCGCCGCCACGTTTCCTGGGCTCATCGTCTGAATCAGAGTTGGAACGACGGCGTCGAGTAGTCTTTTTAGATGGTGCCTTCTTCTTCTTTTGTGCAACAGCAGGTGCATCCGAATCATCATCACTGTCGGCCGCAGTCTTTGTAGATCTAGATCGTTTCCTCGGTTGAGTTGTTCCATTATTAGTCCTCTTCCTACCCCTACCTCTCTTATTCTTTGCACCCCCATTATCGCTATCACTATCACTATTCATCTTCATCCGTACATCTTGATCAGAAGAAGGATCGTCCCACAATCCATCATCGAATGAATCTTGCATTGCCTTTGACGGGGAGTTGCGTTGTTTCTTCTTATTGGGTGTATCACTAATATCAGAATCATCATCCTTTGCACTACCACGACGTTTGTACATTCCCCTTGATGGCTTGGTTGATATAAATCCATCACCCTTACCACCACCTTTATTAGGAGTATCATCTCCCATATCTGATTGGGATAATCCCAACTCACTATTAACATCCTCCTCGGTATCATCTCCTCTCAGCACAATTTCAGTACCCTCTAATGACTTTTCAGGTTTCTTTGGTGATAATCGTTTACGATCTTCGGCATTCTGTGCGTTTAAATATTCCCGTTGTTCTCTTTCATGTTTTTCCAATGCCATTGGATTATGACGTCGGGCTGCTTCCTTCCTGGCACGTTCTTCAGCCTCCTTCTTGGCCTTCCTTTCTCTAAATAATTTGGCCATATCATTACCATCATCATCGGAATCTGAATCACTTTGTAGATTTTGTGTTAATTGTGCTAAACTTTTAGTGATAACACCACCTCTACTGGTTGGGCGTTTAATACGAGGTGAATCATCCACATCCATTGTATCAGGTGAAGAGGGTGCAAATGTAGGACGATTGTTACTATTGCCATTGGTAGTGGATGTAGTATTGTAACTCATTTTCCTATCCTCGGGAGATGGTATAGATGGACTACTACTATCCCTACTATTCTTGGCAGCAGCTTTTTTAGCAGCCTCACGTTCCTTCTTTATACGCATCGCTTTTCTCATTGCCTCGAACCCGCCATCATCACTGGAATCATCGGAATCAGATCGATTGCCAAAGCGTTTTTGGGCGGCAACTTTTGCATTTAATTTGGCACGTTCGGATGTAACCTTTGTTGTACCATTGCTGGAGTTTCCATTCATTGATGTATTATTATTGGATGTAGCAGCTGCTGAACCATTGTTTCTAAATGTATTATTATCCCTACTATTGCGAAACTTGTCTTGTTTATCATCATCATCAGATGAATCATAATACTTAGGTTTCCATTTCACAGCCGGTTTTCGACCCGATCCAATAATACCAATACCTCCACCATTACCATTCTTATTATTATTAGATGCAGAATTAACCTTGGCAGATGCTGAAGTTAATGGACTGGCATTGTTCAACTTTCTATTATAATTATTGTTATTAGAGATGCGATTTCTGGGCGGAGATGGTGAAGGACTCGGCGCTGGTGATTTATCTGCTAATAAATCAGTAGACCCTGCATCGGAATCATCATCACTACTATTAGCAGGTCGTTTACGTCTCTTACTCTGTGCTAACTTTTCTCTCCTCTCTTCCGCCTGTCTTTCACGTTCTTTACGACGATTTTCAATCTGTTGCTGTCGTTGCTTGGCTGCCGCCTCACGACGTTGACGTCTCTGTGCATCTAAATCTAAATCATCATCGTATTGGGTTGATATTATACGACCAGCGTCTGAATCATCTTCACTGCATGATGAGGACATAATGATATTATATTGATGATTTTCTTATAAATACTAATGCACCAAGGATTTATATTTTTCTTGGTGGTATTATTGTATTATCCTGGCAAGCAGCTGAACACCAAATAAAATAACAACGATATGATGTATCTAATCTGCTTATATCCCGGTATTATGGTGGATATAAGTAATTATAATCTTGGGCCAACAATACAGTCAATAAATGATTTTGATTTTGAGCTCTCGACTCCGTGACTGGTGACAGTCCCGGGTCACGAGATCACCATTATGTATGTCAACAGCACATATGTATATGGTATGCCTTGCGGCTTGGGGTGGACGAGTGAGTGGGGATATGTAGTATGAGGGAACAACTATAGAGATAATCTACCGAACTGAACTAATAAACGATGTGTACTTAGAATGAAGCCACACTGTAGGCACTCGCTTATGGTAATAAAGGCTTTTGACATGAAGTGATTATGTTGCCTCTATTACTAAGCTCTGATTTCTAATGATTAATAGTACACCACAACTTGTCATCTCATCTTAAAATGGTGTTACTATCATAAGCGAGTGCCTATAGTGTGAATGAAGCTAATTAACTGGTCTAAGACTTATGAGATATTACCCAAGAGCATCGAGGCAACAAGACCGATCATCTCGACACATATTCTTGATAACATCTTGTGGTACATTCGGAGGTAGATCACATGAAATACAATCTGTTGCACCACCTGGAAGATGCGGTTATCACAGAATGATGATGAAAGAGAGGAGATTATAATATATGTTAGTATTAGTATTGAACACCTGCATGCATATGATAGAACAATACTAACGCGGACTTTCCAGTAGAGTAAGCTCCCGGACTACAGGGCAAAGGATGAATCGAATTGACAGGACAAAAGCTCCCTCGTGGGCATAGACCACTACAATCCTCGCTTGCCAAGCCTAAACTGTCTCCATATGTCCCAGCTCTACATGGATATCGAATACCATTCTGGCAATGAAATCCAAGCTCGCATTCAACTTGATCTGTTCGTATGTGACCCGTATTTAAATCTTGTGTCAAATCGGCGTCAATACTATAAAACCCCAAGTCGACTGAAAAAGGCTTGGATGAACCCTTGGGACAATATAAATGTACCTCTCCACACTGAACTTGTGTCTCTATAGTTGATGGTGGACCTGGATGTGATGGACAATAATATCCCGAAGTACACGGCTTGCAATCTGATACATCAGAAGCTCCAATCTGGTCGCCATATGTTCCTTCAGGACATGAGTACTTGAGATAAGTCATCAGGATTAGCTTTAGCTGAATTGCAATAGATAGTCAAGCAAAGCTCAAATTCACAAAAGAATCTCTTACCTTGACTCCGTCTTGACAATAATAACCAACTTGACAAGCTTCTTGTATTTGTTGAGTAGAATTAGGACCAGCATAGTAATCGGCAAGGATGGCATCACTCTCTAAAGCTGAATAGTATCCTTCTTCTACTAGAATTGGCGTACTAGAGCCGTGTGGACAGTATACAGTTGAATTCCCGCATGGATATTGAGTAGGAGAAGTACTACCCTCAAGACAATAGTAGCCAGATGAGCATATACCAGAACAAGACTCATCGCTCATTCCAAGTTCGTCTCCAAATGTAGCAGAAGGGCAAGGATGACGAAGCCCGTCCTCTCCACTGCACCAGAATCCTTTTGGTCATATATGCTGCGAAGTCTTCATATCATTTGGCTCGTCTTCGTCTGTGTAGTATCCTTTGTTAACATATATCGGAGTAGACGTCCCTTGAGGACAATACAAATGTGATGCTCCACATTCGGTTGGTATAATCGTAGCCTCGCCACAGTAGTGTCCTTCTGGACATACTCCTGTACACTCTTCGCTCTCTAGATCTCTATCTCCATACCTTCCACTAGGACACTTGTATCTTATGCCATCTTGACAGTAATGCCCCTTTTCACAAGGATATTCTTTGATTGCTGTCAATTGAGTGTTTGGCAAATGAAAATCGTCTGGAGGTACCAGGTCGTCACTTTCACTCAACCGATAGCACGTTGACTCGACAACATTGTACTGTAGTGTGAACAGAGTCTTGTCAGTGGCAGATTGATGACATTCACAAGTCGTTCTTGAAGGAGTACTCATTGCTTGAGTGCCACATTCAATACACAAGGACAAATCATCTCCAGAGATGTATTTATATGTACCCTCGGGGCAGAGTGTACACTTGCCGTCTATTTGTTGTGTCGATATTGGTGATATATCAATATCTTCGTTTGTTGCAGGTTCTTCTCGATAAGTCCCAGGCCTACATGGGTCTTCTTCTGTGCTTGTGTAATACCCAACCTGAACAGACATGGGAGATGATGAACCCGCTGGGCAGTGCCGATCTTCTTGTCCACAAGCAACTTGGCGAGGAGATGTAGATGATGCCGGGCAGTACCATCCTGATTCGCAAATTCCGCTACATTCATCATTGGCTAAGCCCTCTCTATCTCCATAGTGACCTGAATGACAAGGCAAGACTACTCCGTCGCTTGCATAGTAACCCTTGGGTGCAACAATTTGACCATTTCTTGTTGTATTTGTACCTCCTACGGAATAGTATCCAGTCGATATTTGTGTAGGTTCAGTTGCCCCTTCTAAACAATAGAGATTTGAAGCTCCGCATTCAATGGGAGAACTCAGTCCGGTTGTAGGACAATAGTGGCCGCTTGGACATGTTTTCTTCCCTCCCTCTACACAATAGAAACCAGCTTCACAAATCTGTTGAGTATATCTTTTGTCTATTTCCTCTCCTATCGAGTAGTAACCCTCAGTAACGTTTGTAGGAGCTATGCTTCCCAATGGACAGTATACGTTGTTCCCTCCGCATGGTTGAATCGTTTCTTTATCACTGCAAAAGAAACCTGTCGGGCATAGCTCACATGGTTGATGTACTCTATTTGAATGGCAAACGTATCCTTTCAAAGTTACTGATTCTTCAACATGCAGTCCATTTGTTATCCCTAGAGTTGCAGCTAACAATATTAATACGAATTGTATCATTTGTCATTTACTGTTCAAAATGATGTATGATTCATAAGGTACAGGTTCAGAATGCTGCTAATCCAGTCTCTCCCTAGCTTTCGCCTCACTGTACTCGATATGGCATAGCCCTGTTCATGCCTTGTTACGCTTCCTAACCTAGATCTATTGAATCCCATCATTGTCAAATTTTTACTTCCATGGCTTGACACGTCGTTAGTTCTTATTCACCTCTTCATCCATATACAATCATTCTTTCACATCCAAAGAGTCCAAGGGAGCTAATCAAAGATCATCCCTTGACTTGGCAGTGGGGGTATCCTTAAGGATACCTTAATGTCAACTCAGTTTAAACAATATGTCATGAACTCATCATGGATAAATACTAGGGCAAGGCTACCATCATGAAGTCTTGGATTAATGATCCTGGGGAGAGGCAACTACTAGCTGCGAAGTTACATAATCAATACAATCATGCTCGACAAAAGCAAATCACAGCAGCTGAAAATGAAGAGCTTCAAAAGATTGACAGCGTTTGGAAATCTGCCTGTGATGATGGAAAGTTAAGTGGCAAGGTTCGTGTCTGTTGGCTGGATCTCAAGACTGTCTCCAACAGGGTATACTCTTTTCAATCCGATTATGATATACCCCTGAAAGAGCTGATTCTCGATGGTATCGGCTTGACAAGTTTGGAGAACATATGTCAGCATTGTAAAGATCTTACACATCTATCTCTTGCTTCCAATGAAATTCAAGAGGTCTCCGGCATTGATAATCTGATACATATATCTCATATGAACTTACTCCGAAACAACTTGACTTCTCTACCATCCACAATTGGACTACTGACAAGCTTGAAGAAGCTTGAACTGGCCAACAATCAACTCACTACCCTGCCCGATTGTTTTGGGCAACTCACACAACTCAAGCACATCAATCTTGAAGACAACGAACTATCAGAGCTTCCAATCAGTTTTAGGAAACTCAAGAGTGAGGTTGTGAACCTCAACACTAATAACTTCTCCGTCTTCCCCGATTGCTTAATAGAAATGCCAAATCTTTGTCAATTGTCAATAATGGCTAACCAATTGATTGACTTACCTGTGAGCATCGGGCGAATGAAATCGCTCAAGGTACTAAAGGCTAGCAAGAACAGAATAATCATCATTCCAGACTCGATCGTCAACCTTTCATCGCTTGAGGTACTTTGGTTAGACTTTAATAAACTGTCGGCACTGCCCATTAACTTTCATCATCTCATAAGATTAAAAGTATTAAAGCTTGAAGGTAATGTAGACATGATTTATCCTCCCTTGGATGTGGTTGTGTTGGGAGTAGAAGAGGTACATCGATGGAGTCGGCTAAGGGTTGACGAGTCTAATACGAAGAGACTCAGAGTGATCATTCAAAGTCTGGAAGAAGTATTGAGTTTGGTAAGAAGACATCGTATTGGTGGTAATTTGCATGAAAGCTTGTTCCGAGTCAATGATGGCTGTTATCAAGTAGTCCCAGACGCTCTCTTTAATGTATTCATACCTGAACTCAGACGCACAATATGGAGCAATCAAGATACTACTGGTGGTGGCATAACTTCATTCCCTTTTGAAAGACAAGAATGTGAACAAGCCCTCTTTTTATTCCGTGATGCTGCTGCTTCCATTGTTAAGAAGCTACCAAACGCAATGTTCCGACGTTGTTCTTGTATTTCGACTGGTAGATCCCAAGTATGTATTCCGCCAACTAATGGATACATGTGCACAAGACCAGCTCTCTTGATTAGGATGAAGGTGGCATATGAAGCGAATATGAAAGAAAAACGCCGTATCCTTGAAGAGAAGAGAAGTATTGATGACGCAACAAAGGAGGCCACATCAATTGCAACGTCTTTCTTGGCTTCAGGAGACGGTAAATTGTTCATCCGAGACGAGGCTGAGAAGAAGTTGCAACAACAGCAAGATGTTGTGCCGACTTCATCCTCTCAATTCAAGTCGATACGGAAGAGAATTATATCAAGTATTCAAAACTTTCATACACAAGAAAGTGCACAACTTCGACAAGCTGAAGACTTGGTAAAAAACGAGTATATCGATAAGAAGGTAGCGGCAGCGACCGAGTCTGTGTTGGAGAGAAACTTGAAGGTACAATTGATTATGAAGAAATGGGATGGAGTTAGTTCAGATCAAGTCTTTCAAAGTTGGCGAGGCCTTATTGAATCCTCTAAGCGACTTGAGAGGAGGAAGAATAGACAAAGATTGAAAGATGAGAGGCTACAATATGAAGATCAGTTGGCAGAATACGAGATTAACAAAATTGAGGTAAGTATCTTTTCCTCGTTCCTCACTTACCAGTATTCCAAGCTGAACAAAATATACTTGTTTTGCTAAGAAGTTTGATGACTTTACTGAGTCCACAATTTGGGTTCATGAAATCTCAGGAGAGACTGTTTATGAGAAACCTCGACCCCCTTCATTACCACTCGTACCTGAATGTCTCTTAGACTTTGAAACAGGCGAAAAATTAAATCCAAATGATATACTGCAGAATGAAGCTGACACAAGTGATGATGACTCGGAGAAGGTCCGCTCTGTGGTTTTCAAGTCAGAGAACGACGACGTATCACCACCTCCACTTGGTATGGATGGTGAGCTTGAGCTAGCCGAAGAGAAAGTAACGCAGATGAAAATGAGAATAATGAGAATAGGCAATCCATAGATTGAACGAGATAATACCTGTTACAGCATACACACACACATACCTAATAGAATCACTATCCATCTTTTTATTTTACTACTGTTTCAACCTAAAGGGAGATATAAAGCAGGGGGGTGTTCTACTAATACTCAAAGGCATTGTCAACATCTATTCCAATATGTCAAAAAACTCAGTAATCGGCGGCAGCGGCAGCTCTCCACTCATATGTAAAATTAAGATGAAAGTATTTCTTAAACCTATTCTTCATTCCAAATATATGATGTAAACAAGAGTTGATGGAGTACAACTTTGTTGGACAAGATAATATTATATATCACTAACGAACTAACAGGCTCGACATGCAGGCAAAGGGGTTGATTCAACATCATCAGTGTTTGATAATCTGTAACATACGTCAGAAAGAGTATAATGAAGTAATGAGATACGTGAAAGTAATGAAAAATCAAAGAGGAATATCACAAATTTGACCCTTACCTCTGCAAATGATTTACTACCCCAGGCAACAGGTTCTTTTGACTTGTCATCAGAACCTTCCTCCTTGCCATTTTCTCTGCTGGGAAAATCGTGAGAGTTTCTAATATCCACAGGTGGTGCTGCTGCCGACGTCTCCTTTTTCTCCGGTGTAGCATATTTGCCGGTTTCATCGTTAAATGCTCCCACAGGGGCTGGTAGAATGGGTAAAGCACGTGATTGTGATCCCGGATTAGACTGAATGGATGCAGAGGAAGAGATGACCGTCCCTTCCGTTTTACCATCACTTGAGCCTGCATGTTTGTTATTGCGTTGTGGAGATGGGATATCATCCTCATTTCCAATCATACTGAGGTCGTGGAATTCAGAAAGAATATCACGTTCCATTTCTTCTGTTTGACGTGTTCGGTCAGCCTCGGCATCATCAACTTGTGACGACTTTGATGGTGCTACATTACTATCATTATCATCATTCTGTGATTCAGAACCAACCGTACCACTAGCATTATCAGCCTCTTTTTTCTTCAAGAGTGCACTTGCATAGCCCACTAGATTACTATTCGATGCCTTCTTATCGCCTTCTCCTTCCAATCCAGGAAAGTCTGAGGATGTAAATATCTCTCGATCGGCGGCACTCATTTTCTTCCTTGACTTGCCCGACGTGTCACTTCTCGATAATCGATCCTGACCGTGATGATTTTGGTTCCTACTATTGGTGTTTTTATGCCGATTATTATGCAAGGGTGATGCTGAGTTGCCATGATCTCTTCTGAATTGCTGCTGATCATCAGAGTTCTTCCAATTATTAGATCTGCGCCCTCCTTGGTTATGCGGGGGTGGAGATAATGATTGATCGTGTCGTGGAGATCTTGAATGATCATGACGGAAGTTGTTACCTTGATTATAATGATACCCATTATCACCCGGACTATATGAGCCTCTCTTTTGTTGTTGAAACTGGTTGTTATTCTTCCCCTTCTTTTTATTCTTTGTTCCCTGCTTCTTTCCGTAATGCTGTTGATTATTGTAAAGATCATTGCCATGTTGAAAACTAGGTGATCCTACACGTCTGTTGTTATCATGGAATTGATGCCGTTGATGTTGTTGCTGGGGGTATTGAGGGGGGTATCCGTAATGCTGCTGGGGAGCTGGATTGTGAAATTGTTGTTGTTGCTGCATTGCCTGAAGAGGATATGGGTATGGAGGTGGTGGTCCATTCGCAGGATAGCCCTGTTGAGGCATTGGTGGAGGCAAACGATATCCCATTTGTGATGGTGGATACTGTTGTTGCATCATTTGAGGCGACATTTGTGGTGGTCCTCCTTGCTGTTGTTGCATATATCCATAGCCATACATTTGTTGTGGATTATAATACGGTGATGCCATTGGATATGGAGGTTGACCCCCTGGTAATGGCGGCATCATTCCCTGCGGCGGCATACACCCGGCACTAGGTGGATAGGGATACGGCATAACACCTCCTTGATGTGGTGGAAGACTTGGCTTCTGTTCCTGACCACCCGACATGGAAGACACTGAGCCAGTGGAAACTCTTGATGAGATGGAGGCATCAAGTACGACCTGTGGAATATTCTGTTGGTTTTGCTGTTGCAATGGCTGTTGTTGAGAGGATAATGAACCTACTGATGCCGCTGATGAGTTTGGAATTTCTACATTCGGCGGAGGTCCCATGACGTGTGGTTCTGGTGGCATCATATCAGGATGTTGCTGCTGCTGAGTATACATCATCCCTTGACTATCTGTTCCTGTACCCTGTTGTTGATGAATAAGAGGTGCTCCTGGAGGGATTCCCATTCCTTGAGACATACTGGGAGGAAAGTAGCCCTGATTCTGCATTTGATATGGATATGGAGGCTGAAATTGTGGTTGACCCATAGATCCTCCCATCCCCATTGAAGTTCCTCCCATTACAATTTCAATAGGTGGGGGTAATGTTTGGTTAACAGGACCAATCCAATTTCCATCTGTGGTGGCCACTAAACTCCCATCTAATGCCTTACCCAATAACAATGCTACTGGTTCATCCGTATCTGAAAATTGTGCACATATATCCTTCACCTTTGGAAAGTTTGTAACAATACCCGTGGGGCACATGTATTGCATTGGCCGCGGTGTGGGCATATCCGTATGTTGCTCGACAGTGAGCATATTACGTAAATAGGTATCACGTTGTAAATTTTGTGGAGAGAAGTAGAATTCCAATTGATATCGCAACCTCTCGAGTAGGGAAGGAGAACCATCCTCCGGTGCTGTTGAGGATATTTGCTCTTCGGCGGATGACATGATATATCTTGGTTTGTATGAATCTCGTCTTTCTTTACTCCAAATCTGACGCTGATAATATATTATAACTGGAATTGTAGTGTCGGTTAAAAGAAATGAACACATTAGTAAATAAATACTTAAGAAACGATAAACACAAAACATTAGAACATAAACCTATCAACCGAAAGATAAATATGCAGAGTAAAAAGAGGCAATTAATATAGATCAGAGACAACATAACAGCTGCCACCAATCTTTCCCACATCCATTAATTTTATATCAAACTTTAACCTAAAACCGCACACAAATAATAGCGCAAAAAACATACATATGCCGTCAACAGAAAAATATATTAATACTCATATACTAGTTTGAATACAAACGAGCATCAATAAATATAGGTACATAAAAATAAAATAGCTCTAAGAAATTTTGCTCCAATGATCAAAATAAAAGAAAATGTAAAATGCTCACCTCTTATCACAAGCAAAATTTAAAGCCACATATCGTTATGAAGACAGATATCAACAAATACATTGTAATCCTTACTTCTGAGCCATACCGAAAGACTTCATAATATCACTGCCTTTGTGAATAATAGCAATGTAGACAAACTACAACTCAAAAAAAATACTGATACGAAACCCGGCACTCACGTCGCAAAGAGCAAAAAAAGGTGGATGGTGTCCATTGGTCTTTTATATACATATGGTATACATAAAGGAATTACCAATATATAAGAAGGAGAGTGGTTGTATACCTCCATGTTTAGGTGATACATTGTCGGACAGCAGGTTCGATTTCGAAAATCTGACCCAATCTGAGGCAAGAGAACTGCCAACAAGTAACCACAAAAGTGTGATGGAGGGCCCTAGAATGGTGCTGATAGTGTCCATTGGTCTTTTGTATACATATACATAAAGGAATTACCAATATATAAAAAAGAGAGTGGTTGTATACCTCCACGTTTAGGTGATACTACATTGTCGGACAGCCGGTTTGATTTCGAAAATCTGACCATCTGAGGCAAGAGAACTGCCAACAAGCTTAGTTGGGAAAGTCCTTAAATGGCATGTCTAAAAAAGTTCCAAATAGACAGGACGCTGGACTTGTCCCAGGACATGTCCTTTCCTGTCCTGGACATGTCCAGGACATAGCATAGATTTGCCATGTATATTTAAGGACTTTGGACATGCATTTTTGGACATGAGGACATATCATAAGTGTTATCTATATAGCATGAACAGTAATCCGCTTTGGCGGGAGCAGTTTACCCGTGTTAAGTATAAGGAAACCTTAAAGGGGAAAGATACAATAGCACAAAAACATTCTTTTTATCTCTTATTCTTTCATTCTTTCAATACATCTCTTCTATCACAACGATACCATATCTTAAAGATCACCTTCACATGAGTGCTTTCTTTTTCCATTTCATTAAGGCATTGAACTTATCTTTAGGAGTAGAGGGCATTCTCGATCCCTTCCTTTTCTTGGATTGGACCTCTGTGGATTTAGCTTCATTCGATCGTTTCATCCACGTTAAGAGTCCATTTGGAGCATGCAACTTGTAGTATTGGAATATTTCCCATGTCATATCTACATCAGTACATGCAAAATGTGCATTGTCGGCAAGCAAAGTGTGAGCTTCGGGATCGGGTGAGATGTTACGATGCAGTTCAGATAACGCCAGCCCCCATTTTCTCCACTGAAGCTTAGATCCGCGGTAGTATTTAGTCAAGACTGGTTCTGGCAAGAATTTTAATAACGGGACAGAATGAGTGTCGCTCTTTGGGACAGCATTCCATACAATCCGCTGGCTAGGACTGAAACTGTTCGTCAACACAGTATGTTCATGTTCCATGTTGTGTGCAATCACAAAACCATCATTGGGGATATTCTTTACAATATCGATGAATTCACCCAGAACCATATCCACATCAACTCCATGTTTAGATGCGTATTCAGTAGTGATACCATGGACTTCTGTTGCCTTTGGGGCAATCTCTTTATACGAACCATATGGTTTTACTAGGTATTGCCTTGATTCGAGACAGTCACCGGTATCGCTGAAAAGCTTCCAAGCAATCTCCACAGCACGACCAGTGCCATATCGGGATTGCCCATCATTGACCAAATGATCTGGCAACCAATCATGTGTTTCAATATCAACAACCATGTATTTTACATTACCTGGGATCTTTCTATCCGGTACGACATCCCAT
>Ga0214480_100072_pt1 | contig 40167 bp, 35 predicted proteins | sample M1_20Mar14CPVII9_3_FD_165042 | JGI IMG/M metagenome (GOLD analysis project Ga0214480, IMG submission 165042) | Marine eukaryotic communities from Monterey Bay, California, United States - M1_20Mar14CPVII9sort6BwellE17 | ecosystem: Environmental > Aquatic > Marine > Unclassified | place: USA... | reverse complement strand
ATCATCTCATAAATTATACTAGAATTTCCAGTATGACAATCACCACAGCGGACAAGCAACTTTCATCGCCTCGTGAGCTATGCAAATCCGAGAAAGACAGTCTTTGTCAATTGATAAGGAACGTTCTTAATATTGATCCATCCAATGATGAGGATGTAGAAGATGCCGATATAATGATAGAGTATGTATGTGATATGATTGATGAGAAAGATAGTGTTGGTCATGAAAGAGGTGAGTTTTATCATAACATCTTCTCAACTCTATCCATATCGACATCGATACTCTTCCTATTTCTATCCATATCTCTAGCTTGTTCTAATGGAAATGAAAATATGTGGTATCAAAGTTGCAACCAAGCTGGGTGGATGCTTAGTACACTTCTTCCAAACTCTCAATGGTGAAAGAGTAGAAGTAGAAGAACCGAAGAAGCAACAACTTTCTACTCGTTTGTCGTCCTCAACCACACATAGACATAGAAAGTCAACAACACATAGCTCTGTCGTCTCTCCTTCAAAACAAGCTAAGAAGAAAGTAGTACCTCCCACTTCATCATCATCTCGGTTTGATCTTACTTGTGGTCGCTTTGCCCCGAGTAGCAGTCTCGAGCACAGCCGATATCTCAAAGAGGAAGCTAGACGTACTGCTGCATTGATAGTGGAGCCATCGTCAAAGTCCAAGAAGCATAGATCAAGTGCTAAAATGAAGATGAGTCAAATGAAGTCACCGCACATGTCTACCAACATCAAGTCTACAACAATAGAAAGTCCTCCAAAGAAGGAGGATACTACCGATCATCTTCTACCAAAGAATATCAAGGTATTGAATGTCACCAGGAATGCTAGAGAAGAGTCAATCACCACCTTTGACATTCGACATCGTATGTCACGATTTGAGAAGGATACATCTTCGTCTTCTAACAGGGAGAAAGTTAGTAGTCCTCCCGTTGAGATTGGTGATCTTTCACTTGACTTGGACTCGGAATCCGACTCAGAAGATAGCTTTGAGAAACGACGGGCTTCATATCGTCAGACTGCTAATAAACATAAGAATCTTAGAAAGCAGAAGAAGAAGGAAGCCAAGTTATATCTACAGAGTCGAAACTCACAGACATTGGGTGGTGATTTGCAGCTAAGGCTCTCTGGGTATCAACAAGAACATACCAAAAACAGTTCATCATTTCGGCTAGACTCACCGCATACGAATGCAACTACTCCATCGTCTGACGATGAGTTTAACGGTAGTATTGAAAACTTGATCCCTACTTCATCAAGTGACAAAGAACCACCATCAGTTCCACATCTATCTCCTCATCAGGGTAAGGCTACCTCCAAGACGACTTGTGAACAAAAGAAAACTAGTCTCAGTCTCAAGTCCAAGTTCAAATCTTTCATGTCAAACAAGTCACCAACATCTGAGGAGGAGCGTAGAATGGAACTGCAACTCATAATGAGAGATAAGAGTCTATCCAAATATGAGAGAAAGATGAGGTTAGAGGAAGTAAATGCAAAGTTTGCATCACCAGTATCTTCCTTTGCTGATAAGAGTGGTCAAGAGGACAAAGCAGCCAGGAGAGCTAAGATAGAGAACATGTTTAAGGACAACAGTGAGAAGTGGTTAAAGGCAAGTTTAGAGCAAGTAAAGCATTAGGATAGGTAGAGCAATTAGGTAGAGCAATTAGGTAGAGCATCATGTACATAATAGAGAGAATTGAATTAGATTTCTGGCCAATCCTTATGAGCTAATTTACAACCTATATCTCTTATCTTTCTTACTCTTCCTTTTCCTTCTGAAACCAATCCTTCTTACTTGCATATATGTACTTATTAAAGGCAGTACTTAAATGTTTCTCCACCTAGACTATTATATCATATCACCATATCATCATTTAATCTGAATCCTTCTCCTAGAACGTCTGCACCTTATGGATAGACTTGTCTATAAACATACCAAACTCATCATCATCATCATCATCATCATCATCATCATCATCATCATCATCATCATCTACTTCTTCACTCTTGATCTTCTCTTCGTTTACATTGCCAGCTAAATCCCTAGACGACTCTTCCTCATTCGTCATACTTTCAAATGGTAATGGTTTGAAATCCTTAATGGAAATGGGTAGAATTGATTCCACATTCACATCTGCTAAGGCTTCGGATATACACGTGGCTTTAGACAGGGGAGCCCCATTCGATAGTGGAAGAGTAGCAGCAGAAGTATTAGCTTGAACTTGATCAAACGATACGGGATGAAAGTTGAAGTTCATCATCCCCTGATCCTCCGATTGGTTTGTTGGTATTGAGGCTGAGGGTACATCTAATGGATGAGTATTGCTCTGTAAAAGAGAAGCAAACTCATCGACATTAGCAGCTGGTAGCATATCCGTTGTTGTGGACTCCATAAAGTTCTTCATATCATTGTATTGTGTTTGTTGTGTGTGATAGTAGGGGGTAGGATCAGAAGCACGTCTTGTGTACATATTATTGGCACGTTTCATAGTAGTAGTAGTAGGGTATCCTAAACTCTTGCGGAGTGTACTCGGAGATGGCGGCCCTAACAAACTTGCACGACGTCGAGGCATGGTGAGCTTCTTTTCCTTCTTGGTATCATTGTCCTCGCTTAATGTAATCCTACGGGTAGTAATACCACTACTTTCATTTATTGATGAGGAGATTTCCATCTCGGTATCCGTGCCTTCTTCTCCTTCTCCTCCATCGGCATGATCACCAGTATTATCCCCCACCATATCTCCCTTATTAACATCTGTTTTACCAATACTGCCCTTAATCTTCACTCGAAGGATATGCCTCAGATTCTCTGGTTGTCCTCGAATAAATTGGTGATGAGAATAGAAAGATGATGACGAATCTCCACTTGCCATCTGCGTCCTTTCGAAGCCCCACAGGTTAAGTTGTCGTTGGAATGATCTTAACTTTGTAGCCTTGAAGTATAAAGGCATTAATAATTTTTCAAATAGTTCACGATTGTTGATTTGGAAACTACGACCTCTATTGACCCATGATATATAACGATATTCGTTTGGCTGTGTAGAAGAATCCTCTAGCACTGTTTTCAAAGGAGAGAGATATGTCAGTGAATTATTATATCGATATATATCTGCATATGACAACATAAAACTTACTTTTATATAATACTGCTGGGAACTGACATAACATATTGGAGGTGAGAAGGTGGACACACGTTTGTTAGTTTTTCATTGCAATTGCAATGCGCGTTGCAAATTGCAAATTACAAAAGATACTTACTTGCTTTTGTCGTCGATCATCTGTGTTAACCATTGTCATATATACAACAATTTGTTTACATTGGTGTGTACTTCGATAGGAGAGTAAATGCACAACCCAGTTTCCTAGAGATTACTCGGAGTTGTGGTCCCCTCGTAGAATTAAAAATTGGGGCAGTGCAATCTAAGAACTTCTTAAGAAGGTAGGTTCAACTGTCAAACGACAAAATGACCAGGCAAGATACGACTTGCAATAAGTAATCTCCAAACTTCAATACAGATAAAGGTGGGGTTCGCTTGAAGTTTGGTTGGGTTCGCTTGAAGTTTGGCGGAGAGGATGTGGTTCAAGTCAGATAGAGGCAAGGAATAAAAGCAATCTTCATTCTACATGCTTTTACAGTTAGTAGCCTAACACTTAATTGGCGGATAAATACACCGCCCTTCTCTCCAGGTCTCCACAGAATCACTGTTTAAATGTGTACAGTAGCAGCCGCCTCCTCGGCCACAACTCCCCCATCAGCCTCAATCCCCGCAATGACTTGATCAGCAACCTCTGCAGAAGCATCGGCATCATTATTAGGATCATTCATACCCACATCTGGGAGGCTAGGAACAATAGTAGTTTCTTCAGCAGCAGGAGGAGGAGGGATTGTTGGTACACTTTCCACTTCCAAACCTCTTTCTTTTGATTGCTTTAATTTCCGTTGTTCGGCCTTTTTCCTACGTTTCTCATTCCGCTTCTCCAAATCTTCCTTACTAAGCTTCTGATACCTCTCCCTTTCCAATTTAGCACGATGTTCATTGCGCCTCTTCTTTTCATCTCCTTCGAGTGAATGATACCGTTCACGTTCACGTTCCCTACGGCGTTTACGAGTAGCTTCTCCCTGTTTACGATATAGCTCACGACGATGTGCATTGTACTCTTTGCGTGCCTCGTCCGACATGGTGGGGGAATGACGTACCTTAGTGGTAGGTCTACCAACACGACGCCGTTCTTGGCGCACATTTGGGTCCACGTGACTTGGAAGTTTGTAATTGTGGTCGGCGTCATCAGAATGTACAACTGGTGCATTTGGAAGAGGAGGCGGAAGATTATTATTATCTGCAGTAGTCTGTTGATCGGCGGTTAAGACTTCGGCCACTTGACTTGCTGCCGCTGCGGCAGCAGTTGCGAGGAGCTATATTTATAATTATAATATATAGAGAGAATCATGAGCACATGATGTGTGCATATAACCAACCAATCCACAACCATTCCATACACCCAATAAAAGTAAAGAAAGATATTAACTTACCGCCTGATCAACTACAACCGCCATCCCATCTGCAGCTTGCACAGCTGCGGCGGCAAATGCTGAAAGATGCGCGTTATCACGATTTATGAAAAAGAGAGGAGATAGAACTTCTGTTAGTACAGTTTTTAAACGCAATCAAATAAGGTAAACTATAAACAGACAAAGCGCCCAAATAAACTGAGACCTTTATTGAACACCTGAATTCACATGACAGAATAACACTACTAACACAGACTTTCCTGCCGCTTGAGCCATTTCTACATCATTAGTATCTTCCCCCTCGTGATTGGACAATACATCCACACCTACATCATCTAGAACATTTCCAATTGCAGATTCGGCTGCCTCAGCTGCTACAGCTCTGTATTGTTTATAATTGTTAATCAATGTTGCATTTGCACCAAACCGATTATTAATTTGAGAAGGGTTGAGATAGAATGAACACATAATGTGAGCAAAATGTACAACACGCAAATAAACAACAAACACTTAAATGTTACTAATATCATCAACTTGGATAAATACTCATAAAACAGCACAAACTTACGCTTCCATTGCAGTTGCAGCTGCTTCTTCCCCAGCATCCAACAAGGCCTCTTCCCCAGCAAGTAAAGGATTTGGTGTTGCATCATCTGCTGTTATATATTTATTTTTGTTTGTTTGAGGGTATTGGTATATAGTATGGAGATAATAATAGAATACGAGTATGAGCATTGATATAACTTGTTGGGGAAAAGAATATTTTGTGCAATATATTTATAGGAAACCACCACATTTAAAATAACACATCAAATCATAGTGCATCAAATAGCTCTAACTTCAGCCACCTAAGAAGACCTCATATGATATCATCACAGCCTAGCATATCAACCAACCCTACACCGCACCCCATGATAATATGGGTGCATGCACCATCATATCGATATCATTTTCTTCAGTAGCAATACTTCATATTCTATCTACCCACTTCAAGTTTGAAAAGAATATCAAAAATATAATACCTCATCTACCGCCGCTAATAATAAATAACCGCGCCGCTGAATAATAATACTACCACAGTACTCCAATAAAACTCACCACTAGACTTCTTCTTATTTCGTTTTGTTGTCGGCATCGTTCGTCTTTCCGTCGAAGAGATTGACAGACAACTTTGTGGTCGGTTGGTTGAGTGTTTTTTCCGTGAGCATGTGTGGCTTTATATAGCGGGCAGGCGAGACGCCCGCCGAAAAGAGAGAAGAAGTCGAGGGATCTCGAGGGATATCTTCTATTGTAATAGGTAGCAGCTGGATAAGCTTGTTGGCTATTGGGTTTGTATTATATATCATTAGTCACTGCAATTGTTTCTGTATTATATCGCAGTTATCTAATAGGCACGATAATTAAGTGCATGCACCTAACCATAATCTGATCATCTGATATGGTACCTCATTAGTTGTGTTATATCATCAGAGGCTTTGTGTATAATAGAACAGTATACATACATCCTTCAGTATAGTTGATAATAGTTAGAACAGAACTTACATCACTTTCTCTAGCGGTTCAATGGAGAAAGTTCAACAAACAAATCAACAACGTACACACAATCAGCAAGTAGCTTTGGGAGTGATTGGATGCTCTTTTGTAGGAGTAGTAGCGTTTACCTCACCCTTTGTATTCATGCAATTGAAATCGGCTTTACCATATATGGCTACACCTAGATCAAAGGTTGAGAAAGCATTGCAATTCATATCAAAACGTACTCATTCCAATAATACACAACAATTGATAAAGGGCAAGCTACACTTTGTAGATTTAGGATCCGGGGATGGTACAACAATACTAACTGCTGCATCTCTTCAATGGAAAGCAACTGGATTTGAACTAAACCCTACATTATGGTTTATATCATCAATCAGACGACTATTCTCAACAAGTCAAATTAGAAACAATTCTCAGATTATTTTGGGTGATATGTTTACTAATAAGATTGCCAAAGAAAGGTTACAGCAGTCAAATTGTGTTATGATATTTGGTGTCAAGAGTCTAATGCCACAGATAGCGACATTAGTACAAAATCAATGTCAGCCTGGATGTTATCTCCTATCATATCGATTTAAAGTGCCATTACTATCTGAAAAGAAGACTAGCGGTGTGGTCAGTGAAGCAAAAGATAACGACAATCTACTTGATGCTACTTTAATTCACGATGAGGAAGAAATGCGAATCTACCAATTGAACGAGAATACCAAACAACATAACAATTAGTGACTTGATTTATCAATCGCCAACTTAAAGTGTTCATGTCTTAGCAATGGCTTCTCTGTGGCTTCAAAGTTGAGTTCTCTGAGACATACCATTGATGCCTCTCGACATATTGCAATAACTTCCACTGCGGACATACCAGCTGATGACATGGCAACAAAATTAGATATATCATCCTTGGTTTTAGCATCAAAGTACCCAGTCGCTGTTGAGAAGTCAAAGTCAACATCTTCAATTTGACGTGTGACAAGCTCTAGTCTTGCATCGAAATCGGGTGCACCAAGGGTAATCGTCTTTTCTAAACGTCCAGGACGTAATAATGATGGATCAATCAGATCTGGATTATGAGTAATACCAATGACTGCAACATTACCAGAGGTAGTACCATCACCACCACCACCAGTTTCGATACCATCAAGCTCAGTCAGGAATGTAGAAAGTACTCTATCCATTGTACCCTCGGTGGTATTATCATTCCCACGTTTAAGAGCCACACTTTCTATTCCATCTAGGAGTACTATACAAGGAGCGGCAGCACGAACAGCAGTGAAGAGTCTTTGAACTGCCCGTTCTGACCCTCCAATCTCCTTATGAATTAATGAAGTACACGAAACATCCAAGAGTGATACTCTTGACATCTTGGCTGCAAGTGCTGCACAATGGTAGGCTAATGCAGTCTTTCCAACGCCTGGTGCTCCGGCGAGTAAAGCACCCACACGAATTGGTTTTGCATTAACAGCACTAGACTGTTGACCATCTCCTCCTCCATAAAGTAGAGCTCTAATCTCATCTGAACGACAAAGTGGAGTAATAACAACATTCATGAGGGCTTCATGTGCTCGTTTAGCCTCGGCTCCGAGTAGAGGAAAGTTAACATCTCCATTTGAATCTGTTGTGAGTTTCGATTGTAACTCTTCGGCTGTAAATACTCTCATATCAACAACGCCATCCAACGAACCACCACGAACACTTTGTGGGGATTTCGTCTGAAGCAGCTTATCAAGACACTCTAGTCGATATTTGAAGATACTCTGCTCTTTGGTTGAGGATGCTTCTGCACACCGTAGAATTGTCTCGCGGCAGAACTGTGACAACTCAAATGCTGATCTACCGGCCGAATGGTGCACGATGAGTGATATCAAATCATCAACATTGTCATCTTGACTGTTCTCTACAGTATAACGTTTCCCCGGTGACAAACATGATGTAATTAGTTGATACCGCTCCTTCTCATCAGGCTGACCTAGATGAAATGTCCTATCAAATCTATCCACTACCTCACCACATTTTGATCTTGACGTACAAAGTAATAGTAAATGACCATTATTATTATAATTATGCATATTATGTTCTTTCAATGTATCCAATATTGTTATAAATAGTGCCTTACATCTTCTTTTAATGTAATATTGAGTGCTCGAGTCTCCATTGTCAGATGACGAATCATTCGTAATATCATTCGATAGTGCAAACATTTGATCAATATCATCAAGCATTATTATACATTTTCTACTTCTCCTACCTCCAGTGTACGTTGATATGTAACGTGTGGCATATGTAAACAATGCAATGAGACGATCTTCAGTAGACCCAATAGAGCTGCCAACTAAATCTACTTGATAATTTGGTTTCAAGATTTTAACTTCATCTTTATTTGATGATAACGATGATGATGAATATTGTTGTTGAATTGTATTGAGTAAGTGCGTCTTACCACTACCTTCTTCACCCACTAGTAGTAATGACGTTAGACATTTATTAGTATCTCCTTTACATGTATTGTCTTGTATAAATGTTTCTACTGCCTCTTCCAAAGATTCACTAGAAACAATACGTTCATGTAGATTAGCTTCGTCTTCAGTTTCATTCTCTTGAATACTACTCTTCTCAGCTGATTGTTTAGACGACGGCTCGATATTAATATATTGTGTGGAACGTTCTCCATTAAGATATTCAGAAGGTTCTTGATCATCATCTAACTCAAGTAGTGTCTCATCATATACCTCACGTTCTACAAAATCCCATAATGATTTATCAATTTGAATCATTTTTAACATTGCTTCTGACCATACAAAGAGTTTATCATTAGATGCATTATTAGTTGTATTGCTACTAATATCTTGATATAGCTCTACATTTAGAAAGGTTAGTATTGTCTTACATAACTTTTCATCCCATTGTAATTGATTTATTAGTTGTGTTGATAGTTGGTATCCAATGTTTGCAAGTTGTGAGTAATTGTTTTGTTCATTACTTGCTTTTACTGAAGATTGGTACCAACATTTCTGTAGTGCAAGTATATATTCTTTTATAGATTGTATATACTCTGTACTATATGTTCTAATAGTAGATGCAACGTCTTCTACTTCTTCTAATACATCAGCTTCTTCATTTTGTAGTTGTTGCAATTGTACGCCGCCATCAGTTATATCTTCAGATTTAGATGATAGATTATTCCATTTCCGACGAACAGTAGCAAGTTTTTTCAATGCCAATATAATATCTCTTCGTTGCTTTGGCAGTGATGATAATGTTTGCTGCCATGATACTGATGTTTTATCACCACTAGTTTTTTTCGACTTGTGCACCGACGATGATGAAGATTGTTGTTGTTGTTTTGTATGTTGTTCGGCTATGAAACTATTATGATCACCAACCAGGGATAAAAGGAATAGCAAATCGTCTGCTGTAGGTCTATGCTTATGGGTATGTGATGCCGCCATGATCTCCAATTGAGCAACTCGAAGTCATTCACAAGGTACAACATCGACGGGAATAACTTAAACGTAGAATAAATGAGGTTTGGCCGGCCGGCCACACACGCCTAGCCTATCCTGCCTCAACATCATCTCCCCTCCACTCGTTGTTGCCGCAATATTGCCTAGTCTAGTCTACAAATATACTACAACAACGACGACAATGGCATCTGATAAGAAGAAACTAACAGTGTCCCTACTAGACTACGGAGCAGGCAACGTCCGCTCAGTACGTAATGCAATCATATCATGTGGATACTCAATAATTGACATAACAAATCCATCCCAAATAGCACAAGCTGATGTGATAATCTTCCCGGGCGTTGGATCCTACCATTCTGCCATGACAGTATTACAAAGTAAAGGATATGATAGTGCATTACGTGATTACTTATCAAGTAATAAACCATATTTGGGTATTTGTTTAGGTATGCAAACATTATTTGAAAGTTCCGAAGAAACTGTTGGTAATCCATTACCTGGATTAGGCGTAATACCCGGTAAGGTTATTAAATTCGATGAAACGAAACGATCAGTACCTCACATTGGTTGGAATGGTACAATACAACATCAAAAATCACCAGCAATGAGATACATAAGTGAAAAAAATGAGGAAGTATACTTTGTTCATTCGTATTATGCACCAATCACAACTGAGAACTCACAATGGGTATTAACTAGGACGTCATATGAAGGACAAGAGTATATTAGTTCAGTACAGAAGGGGAATGTTGTTGCTACGCAGTTCCATCCTGAGAAGAGTGGAAAGGTTGGGTTAAACTTTATTAAAGGATTCTTAGAGGTGAGTCTTTTTTATATGCATATCATATGCACATTCATGTACTACACAATTGCAACATGTGCTCATGTATTCATTGTCCCTTCCGTCTCATTTACAGTCTGTGGAAGATGGCACCCTATCACAAACAACACCCATCCCCGTTAATCCATCAATGCATACTCAATTAGTGAAACGTGTAGTTGTTGCCCTTGATGTACGATCCAACGATTCAGGAGATCTAGTAGTTACCAAAGGTGATCAATATGATGTACGTGAAAAAGATGACGATGCAACAGGAACCACTACTGGACGTGGTGGTGTGCGTAACTTAGGCAAGCCAGTCCAACTAGCAGCCCGATATTACGACGAGGGTGCTGATGAAATTGCTTTCTTAAACATCACCTCATTCCGACAGGGTGTTATTGAAGACATGCCAATGTTACAAGTATTAGAAGAGGCAAGTAAGTGTATCTTTGTACCATTAACTGTTGGGGGTGGGATACGCTCGTATACTGATCCAGAGTCTGGCAAAGTATATTCGGCACTGGAGGTTGCAAGTCGTTACTTCCGTGCAGGTGCTGATAAAGTTAGTATTGGTAGTGATGCGGTCATTGCAGCTGAGGATTATTACAAGAGTGGTAATAAGAAGACGGGAGAAACGAGTATTGAAACGATATCAACAGTATATGGTGTCCAAGCGGTGGTTATATCAATTGATCCTAAACGTGTTTATGTTACCTCACCCGAGGGTGTTGATAAGAAACATACAGTTGTTGAATTAGACGAGAGTCAAAAGGGTCCAAATGGTGAAGGATATTGTTGGTATCAATGCACTGTCAAGGGTGGACGTGAGACACGAGATATATGCGCCGTATCAGTTGCGAAGGCAGCAGAAGCTCTTGGTGCTGGTGAGATTATGTTGAATTGTATTGATATGGATGGACAATGTAATGGATTTGATCATGCATTGATGGGAGCAGTATCATTGGCGGTAACCATTCCTGTAATTGCAAGTAGTGGTGCAGGTAAGGAAGGTCACTTCTCGGATGTGTTTCAGAAAACAAATGTCCAGGCGGCGTTGGCTGCGGGTATGTTCCATCGTAAAGAAGTTGAAATAATGAGTGTCAAGAAGCACATGGAGGAGTGTAAGATACGTGCAAGAATAATAGGCTAATGATGCGTTGCTATTGGTATAAAGGGAAGTGATAGAGGGTTGTTAGATGTTCGCTAATTTGAAGAGGAGACAGAATAAGTTTACTTTAATCTATTTTGTCAGACTAAAGATAAGCCTATGCTCATGTCTCATCACTTGTACTCGGCAACAACATATATAGGAATCGAGGATATGTCACAGTTCACTACCCCCGATTCAAGCAGGGGTATTCAGTGCACATCTTCCCCGAGACCCTTCATAATGATAGCTTGAATAGCTTGTTTTGCACCTCGCATCTTTCCGTCTTCTGATTTCAACGCAAGCTCAACCTCCTTGAGCTGCTGAGTAGCATCTAGCAGTTTCTGCTCACCGTATTGCTTGAAATCTTCTAATGTGACCAAAGACAAATCAAGTTTGAGTGAGGAGCACTCCTGCTCCAGCTTCTCCTTCTTGTCAAGAAGATTGCTACTCTTCATCCCTGCCGTCGCCTTGTCAAACAATTCCGATCGTCCATTCTTGACAGTTTCGATGTAGGCATTGACATCTTGTTTGGTATTTTCATCGAGAATCCCGTCAACATCTTTCTCACTTTCAACCTTACGCTTCTTCAACGGTTTGGCTGCCACATCGCGTTCCTCTTCATTCCCTTCTAGCTCTTTGAGGATGACGGCTTGAATGGATTCTTTCTTGTTTCGAATTTGCTCTTGTTCTGCATCCAACTGGGTATCAACCTCCTTCAACTGCTGAGTAATATCCAGCAACTTCTCGTTACCGTACTGCTTGAATACTTCGGAAGTCACAAGGGACATATCATGTTTTGTACCAGCCAAATCTTTCTCCAACTTCTCCTTCTTGCCATGTAGTGCGTCATCTGTGATACCCGCAGTGGCCTTGTCAATCAAAGCAGACCTTCCCTGCTTGCAAGTCTCGATAAAAGCATTGACATCCTGTTTGATACTTTCATCTAGAATGCATTCTTCAGCTTTGTCATCTTTGTCCTCAGCAACAGGGACGGCTTCAACTTCCTGACGTTTACGACGATTCCCATTCCTACCCGACAATAAAGCGTCCAACCCTGCAGCTGCCTGCTTCTCTTCCTCGGTCTCGGATGAAGAAGACACTAAGGCAATGGTGGCATCACTATCATAATCTCCACTCTTCCCGTTAGCATCCCCATTCTCCCTACTCTCCACAGCCTCCGCAAGCAAATCCAAACCTGCAGGAGGCATAGAATCAGCTTCACTTTTGGATGATGATACTGCTGCTACCTCTTTTCCCTCATCCCCAGACTTCTCCGTTTCCATAACATCATCTCCACCACTCTCTTTCTTCTCTTTCTTAACCACAACCTTCTCCTTTTCCTTCTTTGTCTCAGTAGCTTTGGTAGCATCATCTCCATATCCATCCAAGACAACTTCCTCATCCGTGGAATGAATAGTATAAGTGTTACCTCTTCGGGACTTTGTAAACTTCACCTTGTACAAGGTACCATTCCTATCCTCAACAAACGAATCCAAGAAGGAATCCATCATTTCCTGTTTCTTATTAGCACCCTCTTTACGACGGCTATAAACATCATATTGATATGAAATAATATCCTTTGTCTTACTGTCATTCTCATGAAGGATCTTGGTACCCTTGCCAGTGTGACGTGCTTTAACAACCTCACCATCCGTACGTGAACAATCAAACCATCCTTTCATCTTTGCCTCTTCCGTAATGGTTAGCAATTGATATTCACCTATATGGAAGTGAGAAGTTGAAAATCCATAAAATATTAACAGGATAGTATTTTAAGAAGAGATCGGTGGGGGTTAGTATTTATTAATGTACAGAACCATAATATCATACATGTAAATTTTATACACCCAAAACCCACACATATCATATGTATGCAACTTCTCTACTCACCTAGTACTTGATGTTGATTCTCTCCTTTGTGCAGGAGCTTTGTACCGATTAGTGCACACTCTGTTGTTGTCTTAGCCATATTTGTTGGTGTTGTGTTATGTGATGGTACAGATGGTAAATTGTTGGAGTTGGATGCGGTGTTGTCAGTTGTTGCTTTAGGCTGTACGAGATTGGATAAGGATGCAGTTGATAATCCAGGTGGTACCTTGAAAGTTCTTTTTGTCGGCATATGCAACGAGGTATTGATGTATTGGTTTGTATACTATCACTTCCTACTCTTATGATATTGCAATTCGAATTCGTGATATAAAAAATAAATGACAAACAAAATTAACATTAGAGTATGACAGAATTAATATTATGTTCTCCGGATAATGTAAACTTACCAGGCACAAATAATAGATATCTGATAGAGGTTAACAGTGTTATTAGCGGTTATTAGGAGCGCAACAGTAGCTGTGGAAGTCGTTAGTATCAACTATCAACAATCAACTAAAAAATGGATTTATCAGTTTTCATGTAAGTAATTGATCGAAAACTCTGTTTTGGATGATTAAAGAAGAAGATATGATAAGATGAGATGAGTTGCAATAATCCAGATCACAGCTAGGCAATCTTTGGGTAGATAATAATTGATCTAGTTGGTAGTAAGGATAATCTTAAGCTGTGCAATCATGTGAATAAAAGATGAAGTGAAGTATGACTGTGTCTAGCAATTAAGGGTTAATCATTATGCTCATCATAATCACTTTCGGTACTTCTTTGATTTGGATCTCGTTCTGGCAATACCACTCTTAAATCTGGCTTTTCTTCACCTGTAATCTCTTTAAGTTGAGCAAGTAAAAAGTCTGACACTGATCGTGCCGTCGGTCTCTTCTTCCAATCTTGAGTCCATGTCATATCCAAGGCTTTCTTCACTGCAATATGGGATGGATCTTTACTATTTTCAATATGTTCCGGATATGGACTTCGTCTCCCAGCTATCAGTTCTCTACCAGAATCTTTCCAAGATAAGTTTTCAGGCTCCTCAAATGTATAAAGATCTGTCAACGTGTAGTACATGAGATTGCCCATCATCCATACATCAACTTTATCAGGATATGGAGGTGTGAACTGAGATTTATCTAAATGAATTTGATGCTCTTCCAACGATCTAGCCTTCCACATTGCCATACCAAAGCCACTTCGAGTACATTGATCCTTTGTCTCCTTGTCTTGGTATATCGGCCTGGCATAATTGAAATCATTGAGTTTGAAGACGCCGTTTTGGAAGAGGTACTGATGGCAACAAAGATCATTATGAAATAAGGATGGCTTTGATGTATTGTCAATGGTATGTAGATCGGCAACTGAAGTGGCAATATGAATCGATAGTCTCAGCCTATCAACTGGCGGTAATGTGCTGCCTCCTGCAAGTCTCACACCCTTAATATAGTCATGCATGTTCCCGGCTGGCATATAATCCATCATTACACCAAGTGAGCAATATCCGTGTATATCCGGTATGAATTGGGATGAAGACGTCTTTCCCAGAACGAGAGAATCTCTCCGTTGTTCCTCCACTGCCTTTGTTGTTATACCTCTGTGATACTTGGTAGTCTTGTAAACAAACTTGGTTTCTATATTATCCAATTGTTGCTTCATTTCAAATGCTATTCGTGATCCTCCAGTATTGATTACCTTCATCTTCATTAAGTCAAGTTCATGTACATTATTGCACGCTGGATAGCTTTTCAATTGCCAATCATACATTGGTTCACAATTGCTACTATATCCATCTATAAACTCTTCAGCATTCAATGAATACCAATCTTGTGTAATTTGTGGCTGTTCAGATGGCATACTGTTATATTCAAAGTCTTTTGAATACAATAGTTTCTTTTGATTTAGAGGCATCACTTTTGTATTTGTGTATACATCAGTAGCCATTCTCATTGCAAGCCAATAATCGTTAGGATAGAGTTTAGTTGATGAGTCCACATCTTTTGTGTATGAATAGCCGAAAACTATTATTCTCGGGCTTCTTCGGGTTGAAGATGTTTGACTTCGTTGTTTAATATTCAATGTATTCAGTGATTCTATGTCATCTGTAGCTTTATTGTTATTACTACTATCTCCACCACGTAGGTTATCTTTTGGTGGCGTTTGTTGTTGTTGTTGTGTATTCCATTGTCTAGCTCCGGGAGGATGAGATGATGTCTCATAATTATCATCTATATGAGTAAAATCTATTGTTTTATGAAAGGCCTTTAACTGTCTCGATATTGCAAATACCACAAAGGCAACTGTTGGATAGAAAGGCGTGGTGGCAACATACAACAACTTTGAGACTTAATGAAATTATAGCAATATTGTTTTCATTCAGTTGCATATTACTTACCACCGAGCAATTTTAAGCTGCTACTTGGACTTATTCCTCTACCCATGATATATCCGTATGTGCTGCTTAGTTCTTCTTTCTATAATCTCTTCATGCCGCCGCTTATGATGTTAGTTGTAACCGCCAGTTAGATAGTTAGTACAACTTTCACTTTCTTTCTGAGTAGGATACCCCCGACCCTCAATTACTCAAGTGTCCTAGTCAGAGAGAGGATTGGTAATGTTAATCGTTCTTACTTCCATTTAGGTAAAGGTTTAGCTTGCGCTGCACATAACCTTGCCATTCTTTTCTCTCAAGAGTATATGATGGTCACTACAATACGGGTAGGGTCTGGGTGCAATACTTGAGAATACTTGTATGTTTGAGGATGAGTAATTTAGAGTCTTCTTTTGCACAAATTAGTAGCTATATTACTATTACTTCTGAAGCATAGCAAATCGAGCAGCTAGATCATCATACGACTCGTCTCCACCACCACTACCGCCTCCTCCATTGACATCATCTTTTGATTGTTCTCCTGCACTCTGAGTTCTAACACGAGCTCCTTCCTCTCCTCCTCCTCCTCCACTCTCTTCATCACTATCATCATCAATAACTTGACCAGGTCCCCCAGGAGCTGTCGTTGGAGCTCCCGGTATAAATATGTCCTCCTCTTCGATATCATCAATTTTAGATGGTACTGCCGCAGAAGAAGCCGGCTTGGGCAAAACTGGCACATATGCAGATTGTTGTTGTTTCTGCTGTTGACTTGAGTTGGGTGCCACGGGCAGATTCCCATACGACGAAGGTGACAATGGCGGAGCCGATGCTCCTCCGCTTCCTCCATTAGCAGGTAAACCTCCTTCCACAAATTCAGAAGCATTTATACCCGATCCTCCTCCAACTTGAACACTATACCCCGACGGCGCACTCATCGGATTGGCAATCTCATCAGCTTTCAATGGTACTTTCGGTTTCCAATCGACTTGATGTTCATCACATATCTTTTCTAAATAAGTCTGTACCATGTAGGCTGATGGTGGTTGTACTGAAAGTCGTTCTGCTACTCGAGGATTGATACATCCATTAACATTCTGCATCGCATCTGGAAGATGCGCATTGTAACGATATACAAAAAGACGAAAGAGAGACGGTTGTAACATATGTTAGTACATTAAGGTTAAAAGGGCAATCAAGTAAGGCAGATAATGGTCAGATGAATAGCCAAGTCACCAAGACTTTATATTGAACACACGATAACATACGACAAAAACAAAACAAACGTGGACTTTCCAGCATCGAAATCTTTTCCAAATTTGTAGCGGAACTGTTTTCGTATTTCTATTAACTCTGGTATATCGACTATCGCTGATGCCCAAATGAGTGTTGATATGCTTGATACTAAATCTTGTGGACATTCTTTTGAATGTGTTATCAAATGTATACGTTCTGATAATAATTCACAATTCAATTGTAGTATTTCATATGCCTCGACTGTATTGTCATCACGTATTAATGCTTCTGATTTGATCCGTGCCTTTTCCTCTTTAGGCGGATCTTCTGCTAACATCTTTGCTATTTCTCGTATTTGTTGTTTCATTAATGCAGACTTCTTGTTGGAAGCAATTTGAAACCTAGTCACCGCCATCTTTAGTTGTGGTTTTAGTTTGCTCGCCTTATATCCTCCGAAAATCATTGTGTATTGTACTTAGGAAAAGGTAATCTAATGTTTTTGTGATATTATCTCACTAATTAGAGTCCAATAGATAAAAGTGTAGGTGTGTAGTATGATGATTGTAGTTGTTGCACGCTGACCTAAAATTATGTGATCTTCTTTGTTTGTGTTTGTGTTGCAATATTATACCGAGACTTCTCCACCGACTATCCCGATATATCCAAAAAACTATCGTTGGTATACTTCAAGTGATAGTGATAGTAATATATAGTACACCGTCTATTTGTAATCATAAGTATTATGGATAGTTATGTGAAATGTAGACTACACAACTGAAACTTCTAAAATTATGGAACTTAATATCGATTAAGTTTCATAAATCACAGCAAGCAAAATACCAAAGTCAACAAAGCAATAACACCTCACTACGTATACTTCTCCTGCCCCCCCTCCTATACTCCATTAATTATCTATTCAATTCATTAATTTATTTGGTATGTGTTGCTTGGTATTTGTATTCAATTGTTACTCGCATTCATTTCATAACAAAGCTCACACAATCAAAATTTGATTCTTGCTAACATCGATACACCCACTCTATTCTACCCTTCAATAATCAAAGCCACGCTCTTTTCTCGTATATAAATATAACATAATACAAGCAATCATGTCAACTAAAACAAAGCGTATGTCAGCAGAAGAGAAGCGTAATGCCATCCTGGGTGTTTATCACTCAACAAAGGAAGTGTATACTGAAAAAGAAATTATTGCCTTGGCTGCCAAGGCTGGTGTCAATCAGAATACGTGAGTTGGATGTTATGGTATTATTGTGTTATTTGATTTATATGAATATTTATATTTATTTGATGGTGGTACTGTTTTATTGGTGTAATGTTGAATCGTTAAGAGTGCGATGATTGGTTAGTGTATATTGGTTCAGCACTTCACAAAATTAAATGACGATGATGTAATAATGTGTGTGTGGTGTCTAATCGTCCTCTATTTGTATCGTATCGACGGCGGTGCTGGGTATACTTGGGCTGAAATTCTTATTTGTTATCATGTCTTTCATATCTCATCCACATTCACATTACCATCATTCAAAAATTAGCATTGCCGATATCAACCAAGCATTAGTTGACGATGGTTTAGTAGACAAAGAAAAGATTGGTGGTAGTAATTACTTTTGGTCCTTCCCAGCAAAGAAGGATCGTCTCAATCAATTAGCACATGAGGAAACACTCAAAAAGATTGAAGTTCTTCGTACCAACATCAAGGAAGCCGAGGCACGATTAGCAGATGCCAAACGTGGTCGTGAGGAGGATGAAAGTGGTGAACGTGCCAAGAAGATGGCACGTCGTGTTGAGTTACGTAAGGAATTAGCCACGGGACAGACTGAATTAGATAAGTTGAAACAGAATGATCCACAGGAGATTGCCAATTTGGAACAAGAATTGAAGTATGTTTCTCAGGGTGCTCATCGATGGTATGTAGTAATTTGTGTTGGTGTATGTTGTGTTGCTTTGAGTGTGAATGTGGGAATGAGGGTGGTGCGGCTAGTTTGTATACTCCTCTTGTGCATTTGGTATTGGTATCGATTCTCACAAATCTCAATCCTCCATGCCGTCGTTACTTCCCACTTAGGACTGATAACATCTTTGTAAGTTATTCTTTTGTTTCTGTTTATAATATGACATCCCGAGTCCATGTTCCACTAACCCGAGTCTGTGCTTACTTTGTTATTCTCCTAATGATCAACAGTCATGTAAGGATTATCTTGTCAAGAAGCGAGGTATTGATAAGAAGGAGGCAAACAAGATGTTACAGATTACTGATAACTTCGATTATCCAGAAGATAAGATGGCATCTAAGAAAGCAAGCGGAGGCTTGGCGAAGAAAGGTCTCTGAGGCGTGTTTGAAGTTTGGTTTTGAGTCGACGGATGGTTTTTTAGAGTTTGTATAAATCAAATCAGAGAGAAAGGTTGGGTCGATAAGGATTGGCATGGTTGACAGTCAGACGTTGATATAGTGGGATGTCTCTTGGAGAGATATGTCCGAGCTCGATGTTATTTCAATAGTAGTAAAATGATCTAGATTATATGTTATTAGCAAGCTTTAGTAACCATCACAACGCTTATGTACTTCCTTGTTCTTGGACAGTCCCCTTATCATCATAGAATCCTCTCCTTGAACACATACCAAAGGATGAACACAATAAAGAGGATACTCAGATCAGGACTTCTGGGGAATGCGTACGATCGTCCCCATTCTCTGGTACAAGTGTGTAGATACAAGTTTGGTGCAGTTATCTCAGAGAGAGGCTTTTGTCTACGAAATGACTTTAATGCCGATATCCTTAGAAGTATCTTTGGACTTAAAGAGTTATTGACAAGTTTGAGCAATGGACTTCTGTTGCTCATAATAACCATGATCATTTTGCTTATGTTGTATAGAGATTGCTACGATCAATCCAAGACGCTCTCATAAGGATTGCCATAATTGCAATACCAAACAAACACATACTGACAAACACAAACACAAACACAAATTATGTACTCTCCACTATTAGAAAATGAAGGTGGGGTCATAGGAGGAGAAGGGGGTAATATAAATACGAACTATTCATTCTCTAAAAAGAATAGTAAAGATCCTGAACTGGCATTACTAACAAGTACTACTACTGTGGGTACTAGCTATGATAATATTGAGACAGCCTTTGAAATTAATGGAGGGTCTGGCTCCCCCTTCAATAATGATGATAATAACTCTACAACATCCTCAACATACGCGGGAGCATGCTGTCCGTGTATACCCCAGGTACTTAAATCAGCATTAGCAATATTGTTAGGGTTAGGGACTATTGCAGCCTCAATATTATGTTACATATTTAAACCAGTTGATCATCCAACTGGAAAGTCCGCGTTAGTATTGTTTTATCATGTGAATGTTTGTGTTCAATATGTAGTCTTGGTGATTTGACTACTTCATTTGACCTTGGTTTGCCTTTATTGATTGCCCTTGCATATCATATGTACTAACATATGTTATAATCTCCTCTCTTTCGTCATCATAAACTGTGATAACGCGCTCTTCCAGAGGATTATGTCGTCATTTACGTCATGGCTGCATTTGGTATATTAAATTCGTTATTGATGATATGGTATGAGAAAAGTTTTATATTTTCATTACCAAGTAAGTTTAAATGTTGCATATGTTTATGCGTGTATGATTATGTGATGTTTACCTGATATATTATGTTGTGTATATTTACTGTGTTTTTATGACTGTCACGTCATTATCTAACCACCCACCTTCTCCCCCCACCAAACCCAGCCTCGAGAAGAGCATTAATCTTACTAGTTGAAACACGAAAGTTATTAAAAGCAGAGAATCATACCTACACGAAAGAGATTGAGGTACTTGAACGTAACTTAAACAAATGTGAGGAGGACGAATCGAAGCTTCGTGGTATTACCCAATCACAATCAAGTAGTGTGGATGAACTCGTGCGATTGGTTTTGGATAATGAAAAGACACTTGATATGATTAGGGTGAGAATAATGTGTTTAATTATCAATACTAAACTATGCTCTCTAACCCCCTTCCTCTTCTTATCAATTGCAGGATAACCTCCGTCAAGTAGTGATTATGGATGCGATCAAGATTATTATTAATGATATAGACCCCACCCAAGTTATCGACCATGTCGTGGCAAAGTCCCTCGCTACTAAAATCAAGGCCAAGGTCGAGAGTAGTCATGGTATATTGTTTGATGAAGATAAGTTCATGCATGCCTTGGCAACCAACTCGACATTTAACGGTGCTATCCGTACCATCAAGGAATTACTCCCCGGAGGTCACATCGCCTCAAACGATGTCGACAAGGGTACTGACATTTATGATATGTTTTACTTATCCACAAAGGATAGTAGACAACTCGGATCGGTATATGCCGCTCGGGCTATACTTTCCGGTACAAACATGTCGTTAGCACAACGGAATCTTCGTGCTGCAGTGAAACTAAACCCCGACTATGTCAATGACGATGAAGAGTGGAATGAAACCGAAAATACCTCATCTGACGAGGATGAGGATGTACCCGAGCAGTATAGAAATAGATTGAAGGAGCAATGGCATCAATTCTGTATGATGTCGTTTCCTTTTTTCAGGGAATCTGGCAAGGGTCGGTGTCTCTTCGGAACGTTGCTTGTACTTACATTTGTTAACAGTGGTATCAATGTGTACTTCAGTTATTTAATTCGTGACTTTAACACGGCTCTGTCGGAGAAGGAGGTTCAAAAGTTCTATCAAGTTATGATGAAGTTTATCTTAAGTATGATCGTTCTGATTCCACTACAAGTGAGCTTTCGTTTTATTCGAGTTCAGCTCGGGATTGCTTGGCGCAAATGGCTCACTGAGCGTGTATTAAAGCTGTACTTTTCAAACAAGGTTTACTACGGGTTGGAACGACAAGCCAAGGCGGCTGGAGGTTCAGCTAGAGATTACCAAGATCGCAGAAATGAGATGGATAACCCTGATCAACGTATACAAGAGGATGTAAACAGTTTCACAAATTACTCGCTATCGTTCTTCCTGACGATTGTGAATACAGCAGTTGATCTTGTTAGCTTTTGCTTCATCCTCTGGTCGATAATGCCACAGCTATTCATAGCCATTATACTATTTGCCGGTGTGGGTACGTTATTCACAATATTAATCGGTAAAGTTCTTATCAAGTTGAACTATGAGAATTTGCAACGAGAGGCCGATTTCAGATTCAACCTGGTACGACTACGAGAGAATGCCGAATCCATTGCATTCTACGGTGGCGAGGCAGTTGAAAGTAACGAGACTGCAGTAAAATTCGACAGAGTAAGTGGTGATGTAATGCGCATATGATGTGTGCACATATATAATCTCACCGAGTTCTTCTACTATTATCAATCCTTAGGTGATTGACAATATGACTCTAATCAACTGGGCGCAACTAAGGCTGGATACATTCACAGAGACTTATAATCACATTGTGAATATCCTGCCAATATTTATATTGGCGCACCAGTACTTCACTGGTATAATTGAATTCGGAGTTATCGCCCAATCAAGACAAGCCTTTTGGCATGTCCTGAATGATCTTTCGATAATCATTCATGAGTTTAATGGTATTGCAAGCTTTATGGCTGGTATCGACCGTCTCTTCCTCTTCATGAAGGCAATTCAAGAACTAGATCCAGATAGGTCAAATGATGACAAGGATGTTATTATCGAGAAGGAGAGCTTCCCTCCCGAGCTTTCAGATGGTATTACTGTGAGAGAGGTTGATACCTCTGTATCATCGTCGTCGTCAACACCTCAGTCAATACTGACATTACAGAACGTTCAACTCACTACACCTGATAATAAACGCACTCTTTTCCGTAACCTGAACCTCCGCCTAACAAAGGGACAAAATTTACTCATCGCTGGTGTTAGCGGAGCAGGCAAGAGTAGTTTGCTACGAGCGATTGCAGGTTTGTGGGATAATGGTGATGGCGAAATAACAAGAACGAGTGATGTTTACTTCCTGCCCCAGAGACCGTACTGTCCGCAAGGAACTCTCCGAGATCAACTACTATATCCTAGTACAGAGCTTGGACAGTCCCCATCGCTCCATCTGAATGATTGGAGTGATGAGGCATTGCTCAATATTCTTAATGCGGTAGATTTGCCTAATTTAGCGTCCATTGCCGGTGATGGTGATCCCATGAAAGGTATTCACTCTACTCTTGATTGGAGCAATACATTGTCCTTGGGTGAGCAACAGCGACTTGCCTTTGGAAGATTGCTTATCAATCGACCAAGGCTCGTTATAATGGACGAATCGACTTCAGCGCTTGATGTGGTAGCTGAGAGGAGGATGTATACTCTCATTAGGGAAAGACTGATCTCAGCCGAGGGAGTGCCTGCTTCTTATATCTCCGTGGGGCACAGACCGACTCTATTACAGTATCACGATATAAGACTGTTGTTACGAGACGGACAAGGAAAGTCCGCGTTAGTATTGTTTTATCTTATGAATTCATGTGTTTTATATGAAGTGTTGGTCATTTGAGTGCTTCGTTTGGCCTTCATGATCTTTGATTGATTTTCTTTGCAAGCCGTATACACTAACATAAGTTACTATCATCTCTCTTCATCTTCGTATATCGTGAAACGCGCATCTTCAAGGCTATGCCAACTTTATCTTAGATACTGAAGCTTCTGCCGACGAGGAGACAATACTGGCTTCGAGAGCTTGAATATGTAGTCTTTAAGAAATAGAAACATAAACAGTACCTAATTCTATGTATATCATGTCAAACATTATGATTGAACTCATTTATTTACTTTATCGATCACCAACCTTCTAATATTGCCACACAATCACCCACAGTAGCTGCACCGCCTGCTAGTGCCTCTGATAGCTGATCGACCGACTTGGCATTATTCCTCAATAGTTGATCAGCCTCAGCTAGTGCCCAGCGAATATAGATATCTCTCTGTTCATCATCCTCTGGCAAGATTCCATCAAGAATTTGTTTCCTTGATAGTCGTTCTAGTAATCCAGCTGCTTCTCTGGGTTCTGATGCCATTAGTTGAGGATATTTACTAAGTTCCATTGCCACCGGGGCCATTAACCATATAAGTACTTTGAGCAACCCAACATCTGATGCCAAACTATCCATACTACCCTGCAAGTTGAATTCATCACCTTCGTTGTAGTTTTCTCCTCCCATGGACTCAAGTACTAGCGCTGCACCTTCCAAAGCATTTGGTTGAAATGCAAAACATGGCAGTGCTAGACTGTAGGCTGCAAACACTGAAGCAGCCTCGCATTGACAATCTCTTTCTGTATTATCTGACAATAAACGACCAAGTCCCCTCACCACACTACCGGTTAAACTTCCAGTTCCGATGCCCAATGGCATGTCCTCTTTCTTTGGTGCATTTAAATTCTTTGCACTCTCTGGTAACTTATCTTCATTCATTTTGGCCACAGTTGATCCACCCATAACAATAACATCAAAGAAGTTATCAACAACAACTGTAGTTATTGCAACTCCGAGTATTAAATTGGTCCATCCATTATTTTCCAAACCAAATAATCCCCCGAATATATTAATACCAATGCATGTTGCAATAACCCCCGAGAATATAGCCGCCTGTGATACCTCGGCTGCTCTTTCATCATCGGGTACTGGTGGAAGACTTTCCAATCTTTGTTGTTCTTGATTATTAAAGTTCATTGAGTATGATGATGATCTTGGGAATAAATTGATACTACTTTGTAAACTACCATAGTTTCGAATTGATCCATTCTTTATAATGAGTGAGATAACCTTTGCCATTATTCGTGCATCGGATGTTAATGCTGTTGCCTGTAATGTTATGTTCCAATTTGTGTAGGTGATCATATGATATGAGATAGGATTGATAAAAACGCATGATGAGATTTCACAACATATAAGCACAATATGATATACTTACATCAATCAATCCAATAATACCCCTCGGACCAGACATAATACCACTCGAATTCATCTCTTCCATTAATCTCATTGGATCAACCAATCCCTCCTTGGCATTATCAGCACCTCCATCAATAACCTTTGCACACAAGCCAGTTAGTACAGTCTCATACTTATCTCTATCATTGAGCGATGAGAATGCCGCATTTAGTAGTCGATCACTATCACTAGCCAGTATCATTTCACCCCTTTCCATGGCTGAATTCTGTGCATGTAGTGGTCCTAAGATATTATTATGCTTATTGGATGGCAATAGGGGAGAGGAAGATACAGATGGTGAAAATGCTATCGTTTGATGTATCGCAGCCAATATTAGTAAGCCGCCAGCTATATAACATGACATACGCCTTCTATCATCAGTTCTTCTCCTTCTTTTACATTGATAATCCATCGTTCTTTTTCGCTTAACTCCTCCGATAGTACCTAGTATGTAATCAATAAGCATCAAATAGTTGAAGATAGAAGATTAGAAATTAGAAGTTAGAAGTCGATAAAAAAGATATTTTCGTGTAACACGTGGAAGGGGGAAGGGAGTAGGGGGGAGTCACCCTGTCTACTCCTCGGAAGAGGGACTACTGGACGTAATGCTATGTTGATATCACGGTTTTATTTTTACCCTATTCCCCCATATCTCCCTTTGATCAGTAGCGATGTTGCACATCACTTTGTTTGTCTTTCTTTTCATTTTTTTTTATTCTCAATTTCTCGATTGCAATTATTATCTCGTGTAAATCAATGTCCCTTTTATTTCCCCAATGTCTCATTCAACTTCTCAGCCACAGTCAGCTGGGTCTTAGTAATATTGGACAAATACGTCACCATTAACAAATCTTGTAAACTATCATTGAACATCTTATCAAATACCTCCGGTCGGATCCGGGGTATGGAGTTGAGTGTATCAGAAATATCACGCCCAACTTCATCATCAGCGGGAATATCCCCCGCAACAACCTTATCAACATACTCGGAACACTTCTCGAGCATACATAATAACTTTTCCATGGATATCTTAAGTGCTAAACTTTCATCTTGATTCGTCGAGGCACCCACGGGTGTTGATGATGCACCAATCATCCTATCAATACATATACGTTCTGATTCGGATGATTTCATAGCTAATCGAATTTCATGAAATACATTAGCCAATGCCTCACCCTTAACAGTCACGGGTATGGACTTGTAGGCACGGAGTGCCATCTCATCGGTATCCAAACTAGTATCCACCACTAGATGGATTGGATCATCATCACATTCACCAGCATAAAATTCATGAATTAATGAACTAGTATCTGCAATGCATTTACTTCCCCCGGCGGTACGTTCTGGTAGGGCCGTGGCATACCATCCCACAACAGTTTCGCGAGGATTGGCACGAAGGTGGAGAGATAGCATTTGACGATTAAAATCTTTACCAATGGCAACCTCATCACCACGTTCGGCATGGGGTACGGCAAAGGCATTGGTAATCTCAACCTATAGTATTTGAGGCAAGTGTGCGGTATGAATATGATTGGTGAGTAAGTAAGAGAGTGTAGGCATTAATAAATTTTGATCACATCATATGCACAACTTTTCATTGCAACAAAAACATATCAAACAACCACCACAACAATACCAAAATGAAAACGTACCCTATCACCATCTCTCTTTCCAAGTAATGTACCAATAACACGTCCAGCACCCTCCTGTCTACGTGTATGATGATCTAATACACTCAATAAAACTAGTGGGTGTACCATAACATTTGATACTGGTATGTTATCAGCTCCTCCGGCTACCGCAGCGACTGCATTTTTGGGACCATTATTTAGTAATAGGGCAGGTGTACACCCGAATGTTGTGGGTGGATTATCGTAGACTGCAGCCATGAGGAGTAGAGTTTGTATTGGCGTTTAGTAGCAATTTAGTCCAATTAGTGGCTCTAGCAAACCAAGACAGTTTTATCGCCAAAATAAAAGCACCACCCTCTTGCGATGCTAGTGCTAGCACTCCTCCTCCATACAGTTACTCTGGAGAATTGGTAGCGGTGAAGAGAGTACGCCTATTAATTGAGGTAGAATGGTCTCCTATTAGTGGTAGTGGTTGAGATGAGCGGAGGGTGTATCGCCAAATATAAGGTCTGTATGTTACTAATCATGTGGTGTTTAGTATGAATGAGTGTGCCTCTTTAATTGCAGTAGGATGATCTCCTGCCTCATACTTATGATTTTTATTTGAAGTTACTGCTCAGCAGTATAATAGGTATTTATGATTAGTAGCTTCGAAGATATAAGATAGAGAGATATACACATCAGTGAAGCACTGCCAAATATAAGACAATGCCAAACCTCGTAGATGTTATATTACTTGATATTGATGGAGTTTTACTACCGTTCGGTGATACTGATAATGGATACAATAATGAAACATCTTCTACACAAGATAGTTGCCTATTTCCAGATGATACCATGCATGCACTCACAATGCTATTGCAAAAGATGAGCAATCTTACATTCAATACAATATCAAATCAAGTCCAGAATGGAAATCCAGTACTTGTACTATCATCTACATGGCGAGCACGTCCAGAGTTTATACGAGATATATTGAATAGCTTTCAAATCTATGCCGATAAGAAGGGATTGGAAGATGCTTCTATATTACAAATATGGAAACAAACAAATTGTTTAGATTCATTCTTTGATAAAACAGATCCAACTTATCATTCGACTAGACATGATGAAATTATGAAATGGGTGAATGCGAACACAACGAGTAATGAATTGACGAATGAGAAACGTACCAAATCATTCATTGTTCGATCTTGGATTGCGTTGGATGATGAGGATATTGTCGCGGTAGAAGGACAGCAACATAAAGAAATGCTCGAACATGCAGTGCAAACAAATAGCTCAATTGGACTAACAATAGAAGATGTTGCGTTGGGTATCGAGTTGATAAAGAAACAAATATCGAGGTATCATGAGGGATCAAAATAAACATCTTTCCATCTATAACTCTATCGTCTATAACTTAATCTATCCACTAATAATGAACACCTATCTATCTATCTATCAGCAACCACCACAAGAGCTCATACTACGCTCATACATCAAAAGGATATGGGGGTTCATACCAAACAAATTGACATATACTCTATAACCAACCCTACATGCGCAGTCTCCCTCTTTACTCTATCTATCTACTTCTTTAATCTAACAAAGGAGTGGCCCTAGCCTGATCTACTTGCTTCTTCAACTTGTAAACAAAGCCAGCTAAGCCAACACAAACGGCAGCAAAAGCAACGATGAAAAAAGTTGCCAACTTGGATGTAGATGTGTCTACCATACCATTCAACTTGGTGAACTGAATACCGTTAATGTATCCACAAGCATTATCATTCGAGTCGGATGTCTTGCCTGCTTTATCGTGATTGATGGATGATTCACACTTTCCAGCGCTTTCGTACAACTCGGCGCATTGACCAGATACTTCAGGACTATTATCATATGCATCATCGCCATTATCCTCCTCCCTGTTAGGGTCTTCTTGCTCTACGCATGAAACGCAGTCGGCACTAACTAAACTGGTGGTACTGAAAGGAAGAGCCTCGCCACGTGTTAGTGTCTTGTATGTGTCAATTCCAGAGTTATCATCTGCAAACTCAGTACATGTGTCATCAGTGTACAAACCAAGATGCACGGCACCGCCGTTGGCAGTACAGTAAGGTCCGATGTAATACTGAACCTCCTCTTCCTCTTGATCAAGACGACGATTATTATTTGCATCATCGTCATCGAATTCGGGCTGCTCAAACTCTTTACATTCAGCAAATTCCTCAGCTCTAAACTCATCACGACTTTCCTCATCATCATTGTAGGGGTCACGATCAATGCATGATTTCATCTTACCATTCTTGGAATTGTTGTAGCAATCGTATTCACAATATTCGCGGTTGAAGTTGTCATCTTTATCATCAGATTCAGTACAATCACAGTTTTCGTACATGAACATTTGACATGTATACTCTTCAGCACTGGTGTGCAAATGGGTGATAATATATGAGAAAAACAACAAATAATGTGAGATAACATGGGGTGATGTGAGCGTTGGATATATTGCAAACATAGTATGTGCACACACTACACACACAGCATGACTTACCGCTTCTGACTCTCAACAAATGTTTTTGCAAAGGTAGTCAAATCAACAACATAATCACCATATCCCTTAGAACAACCAGCTCCCAACCAAGTTGAACATGAATCAGCGGGGCATAAACGAAAGTGTGCCAACTTGCTAACCTTGACACGTACATCATCCTCGTCATCAACATCAGCGTTGTATGATGCATGATGATGACATCCTTGGAACTTGAGTGAATATCCTGCAATCCAAGTAGTATCATCTTCACCATCATCTAAACGACGTGATTTAGAGAGGAGAGACCTTCCTAAATCGGAAGTTGCTGCAATTTCTATTGGTAGTTGTTTGGAAGTGGCGGCAGCAGATGAAGCGCCAAGACTGACTGCTAGAGTTAATGCTTGAATCTTCATTGTGTTATATACTAATATATATTATTTCTATACTGTATCAGATTGTTATTTGATTCTGTTTTATGATTGTTGCAACGCGGCGTTGATAGACTTCGGCATTCGGCGATTTGATAGTGGCGGTAAGTAGTGTAGAAGTTGAGAACGAGCTTTCGTGGTACACCGAAGAGTGCATCCTAGGATACCGATGCTCATTTTCAAACTCTCATAATATGTACGAAAGCAAGCAAAGGTTCTATTGCTTTTACTATGAGTTATCGTATTACGAATGATGCATTAATTTGAATTGATATAGAGGTAGACGATAGTGTGCGGTGGCAATTGTTCTCTTCTAGTTTGATACAAAGCCAGCGGTCGAGTAAGAGAAGTAACAAAATAGTAGTAACTCTGCAGTAGTGCACCGTATGATCTTTTCTTTTTGAGTAGTAGAGGTAGGCTGATAACAGTACCTATTAGATACTATGAAGTCATCACAAAAGATCAATAAACATAATATGACGGCGGTAGAGAATATAACATACGAGTATAGATCGCCTACCAGGTCTACGAATGGCCGATCATCACCGAACAACTTTAGACATTCGCCACCTACTGTTCTTACTCTTTCACCCAAACGATCACCTAGATCACCACAGCAACGAATTGCAATAACAATGCTTACATCTAAAAATAGTAACATATTATCAATATTGGGGATACTAATCTTGACTTCGTTGTTTATGAATATGTATTTCTGGAGTGACACTTATAGAGGTGTAGTATCAGTGGATAGACAAATTGATGGAGCTTGGGAACCGCTACCAGTAAAAGTTGCAGATCGTAGATTTGGTAAACGAATGAGATTATTTCAAGATAAGAAGAATGGAATAAGTCAAAGTTATAGTAGTAAAGAGGGTAGTCAGAACGAATATCAGCAAAGGAAAGATGATATTAAACAACTCAAACAGATGAAGAGACAGGAAATAAAGTTACGTAAACAATCAACAAATACTTCGAAACAAGGAGTTATAAATTGGATAAGAAAGGAAGATATACAACAGATAGAGAAAATAGACGGTGTGCAGCACCAACTTCGCACTTTCAAGTTTCATCCAAGTAGAAGACGAGAGAGTCACTTACCTCGATTAGAATTATCACTGCCTACATCGACAACATCAATAAGACATAAGCAAATGATTATATTGGATGGCATTAGTGACATAATATCCAAACTAGATGAAGGTACTGCTAATCTTGAAGATTGGCTTGTCCATAAAGGTAGAGGAGGAGAAGAAGATGATTTAGATCATGAATCAGAAGATCAAGAAGCATTGGCAATGAGGAGCTCGACTGCAGTATGGGAAAACGATGACCAATGTGTACCAATGGCTGATTGGCAAACAGCTCTTCATGTAAGTTATTCTTAGAATGACTGGTATTCTTTATCATTTGTATATTTTCATACTAACTCATTCATTCGTTTATCCTATACTACTACCAGCCAACATGCAACTCCTTACATGAAATGGACATCTCTTCATTGCTTTATGATTTGACATTCAGTCTAGTTAGCAACAAAGGATACTGGAGGAGTGCCTGGAAGATAGATGAATCAGTTATTCTTAAATCTCTCAAGTAAGTTCTAATGAATCGCTACTTGCTATTCATCTATTCCTATTATTGCTCACATATCTCTCCTTTATTCTGTCACGATCGCAACTTAGATACACTCACGAGCCAAACATGGAGGTATTCGAGCTGAGTAAAGTCGATGCTATATCACTGGATGTATTGACTAAGAGTCAATTTGTAATCAACATACATAGTTTCTGTGGCTCGTCATCAATACAGGAATTCGCCGGTGGCGATTTGAAGGGCTTACTACCAAAGCTTGACCCACTCGATAAACTACGGTATGCAACACACATGGCGGAGGGCCTAGCTGATATACATTCCGTTGCTTCTACAGACAACGATAACAGTATGGCATCACTGATACACAATGATATAAACATGGACAATGTGTTACTCGGTTATAGAAATGGTAAAACGATGCCCATCTTTAATGATTTCAATATTGCAATATTTCCAAAGAAGAATGCTCAAACGGGACAACCATGTACTTTCAAAGGCAGATTTGCAAATCCACAATGGATGTCGCCAGAGCAATTGTCTGTAAGTGACGAAAACCATCTAACACTCGGAAGCTTAAACGAGAAGATAGATGTATACGCTTTGGGCAATATACTCTTCAAGGTTGTTAATGGGAATAGTCCCTGGAAATATGATTATCAGAAAGATCCAAAAGTATTGCCCAAGATTACAGAGGCACTGAAGGAGAAGATAGTTCGTGCAAAACTGAGAGGTGCAAAGCCCAAAGTACCACCAGAAATCCGCAACACAACTGATCCAAGTATAAAAGCTGTGGTGAATGCCATGAATAGATGCTATAGAAATGATCCTGTGTTAAGACCATCGGCAAGAGACACATATAATTACTTGAAGACTGAGCTGGATGCCATTGAGAGGTCTATGAAACGATCTAGAGGAGGAAAGAGTCAATAAATCGTGTTCAATTAGTAGAGAGTAGTAGTCAGTTGCAACATTAGTAAGGCGTTATCAGACTTGTACACTAACCATAACATCGAATTGTTTCAGTCGATTCCTTCTTGGCAGACTGACCGCCTTTAAGCAGATATTGCTGGTGGTACTCTTCACCCGTGTAAAATGTTGTAGCTTGTTTCAGTTCGGTTTGTACTTCCTTGTCTCCACTTCCGAGTTCCTCAAACATTTTCTCTGCAATCTTCTTTTGATCATCATTATGATAGTATACTCCGCTTCGATACTGCGTTCCTCTGTCATTACCTACTTGATTCTTTTTGTAGACATCAGCACCAAGTCTATCCAATCCCATCTTGACCAATGATTCATAAGACACTGCCTTTGGATCATAGACAATTCGAATTGCTTCAGTATGACCAGTAGTGCCAGTGCAAACTTCTTCATAGGTTGGATTCTCCTTCTGCCCCTGTGTGTAGCCAACATGAGTGGATACAACTCCAGGTACTCTCATATACATTAGCTCTCCACCCCAGAAGCAACCTAATCCAAATGTAGCTACTTTATACCCTTCTAATTCTCCCCCATTTGCAAGATATCCCCACTCATTGTCTTTGATTCCATCTTCCACTTTATCGAGCTTAACATCTACTTCATAAGCGGCACCGGCCATTGGTGGATTTGCGTCCAACGTTATACTATCCGCATTTAAATCAATCTTTGTAACTCTTACTTTGATTCCGTTCTGGATTTGTAGCACCGTGCCTACTTTAATTTGTGATATATCAATAGCTCCCAAATCAGATGTTTTAATATCAAAAGCGAGGTCTGGATTGTAGGAACCATATCCACCATCAACTTTGGCTCCTTTAACGCTTTCACCAACAGACATGGTTGATAACAACTTGTGTAACCCAGGAAGGTAGTTTCCTCCATCTAATACTAATTGCAAAGTACCTTCAGTATCAAACAATGGAGGTTCCAACACAAGTTTATCATCGCCACTACTTATTGGTTCAAATTTGGATAGAGTAAAAGTACATATGTCACCAGATTTAGGTTTTCTTGCCATTAGTGCCGAGGAAGAAGATGTTGTGATAGTACATTCTTCAGCTTTCTTTGCATTAACTTGTAATAAATGTGAGGTAGAACCGACGATTAGACTACCACTTGTTCGACTGATACTACTTCTTGTTGAGATGATGGTTGGAGACCAGGCATTTGCAAAACTGAAGCATACGATGAATATAATAGATTGCAGCAACATTATTACTTTTTATTGAGGTCGATTACTTGTCAATTCAATATGATCTGAATTATCAGTCTGAATAAATAAAGATGAAGTATATTATGTTGTTGAGAGTTGAGAGTAAAAACTGGGTGTTATGAGACGTGATCAGATAATGAAATAAGCAAAGATAGTGATCTTCTGAGTAAGTATTGCAATAGTCGATAGAATACTGTCAATGACAACAATTGATAGCGAGGCGATCGATGCTGAAGACGCAAATATCAAGAGAAATAAGAGATTAGTAAATATGCTCGGGGGCATTATGCCCTTGATATCTTTTGACACAAAGAAGCACAAAAGCAAGATGATGGACGGACGCGTAGGAGCCTAATGCAAGACAATATCGACGGCAACAATAGTAGTGCCAGAGAGAGGAGTTATGCCGTATTATCCATTTGTTCTACACAGCAATATAGAGAGGACGGCGGAGAAAAGAGACCTAATCTATATCTCGAATATATAACATTTATTTGCTTATACAATAACGATACATTATTACATCATGTCATCAACATCACTACCAACAATAACAGAGCAAAGAGCTTTAGCATATGCTCAAAAACCTTTTGCAATACTCAGTTTCTTGGCATGTAGCTACGGTATCTATTATCTATTATTCAAGAGACCAGAGAAACGAAAAAGATTGTATCATCGTCTAATGCTTGCAATATTTATATGTTTCCTACCATTATCAATCGTTTTGTTTATTGGGACATGGGTGAGTGTTGTATGTACATATTTAGTCTTTGGTATTTAAACACATCCCTACTGGTTACTAAAACGCATATACTAATTGAAACTGCTAATATCTTGTAACTACACACAGGCGATGCCAACACCTACTCCTTGGGCTGTTGGAGAGAAGGGCAACACAATAACATGTGATGTTCAAGGTTTTATATTCTCAATATTCTACTTGGCGTTTCCATTCTATTATGCATCATTAAGCATCTATGCATGTAAGTTGTTATTGTTATGCACATCATATGTTATATTGTATGTTCATATTCTCATCTCTTTCTTTTCTCTTCCTAATTTAGATGTTGGTCTAAGAAACAACTTTCAAGAACAGAAGTATGTGTGGATAGAGAAGTGGATTCACCTTGGAGCTTATGCCCTTCCTCTTGCCTTGGCCATAACTGCGCTCGCAATGGACGGATACAGTGCCGCCCTTGGCTTCTGCAGAAATGACATACATGGTAGTTGTGATATCTTCAATGATGCTGAATGTCATCATTCACATGCAACGGAGAAATACTCAGCTTTTATTTTCATTATTGGCATTGAGCTTCTCATCGGTACCGTTACCATCGTCGTATTGCTTTGTACATTTGAAAAGATACAAAGGAAGCACGATGATGCTATTGGCATGACTCGGTTACTAGAAAAAGCAAGGAAGAGACGACTAAAGGAGGTGGCTTGGCAGACGGGGCTCTATTTGGCATCCTTCTGGTTTGGTTACTTTCCAAAAATCATTGACCGGCTCATTCGTATATTCAATGGATCTATTAGCTACAATTTAGTGATCGTCTCGGATTGCATCTTCTCTTTTCAAGGATTAATAATCATGGTCATATACTTTGTTTTACAGAAACGATCAAACAAAGAGGCTCAAGTTGAAAACATTATACCAGATGCACCTGATTCAGAACGAAATGATACCGTCACAAAGATACGAGAGAATGCGGCCAGACCAAAGAGAGCATCGATGCGTAACTCAATTCGAGCATTTAGTTTTCGGATATTTGGTAAGTGTATGATTTGGATATGCATGTCTATGATCTAGTTTACATCATACATCTGACACTATACTCATCTCTGTACAACACTTAGACGGTACACCCGCTGATGATTCACCATTTAGAGAATACTTTGAAGATGCAGTGACGGAACGGGATACTGTGATAGAAGAAAGTGCAGAGACAGAGACAAATGACCTTACAACTAGTCTACTGGCGGAAGAATCTAATGCACTTATACCGTAAGCCAGGCTAGAACTTATGATATCAACTAAGTAGTGATATACTATATTCCTCGGGACATGGCTCGTCTCGAACATATAGCTCGCCCATTTCTTCATCGACCACACTCTCCAATGCAGCAGTAGTCCAAGTATGTAGTGCTTTGATTTGCATCTCTTCTAAGGCAACATGTGCCGCATACCATTCTAAAGAGTTATGACGACCACTTTTAGCAAAAGAGTAAATCTTGTCAATTTTATCCTCAATCGACACTGTGTATCTGTCGAATTGAATAGCTGCTAGCTTTTTCATGCAGTGTATGCATTTTATCATCCATGTGAGACTAACCTCTAGCTCTTCTAGTCTAAGTGGTGGTGTCTCTCCTGTTGTCGATCTATCCAATGTATCTAAATCTTCTTGTAGCAAAGACTTGGCATCATCAATGTCTTCGCCGGTAAGCGTTATCAATCGACATGGTAACATAAGTGATAGAGCATTTACATTCAAGTATTCATAAATATCTTCACTAAAAGCAGGAACATTATAATCATCAGGAAGTGTCGTTGTCGATCTTGGTGTTGCCTCAGTCGATACTCTTGGTGGCATCGGTAATACCCAAAACTGTCGATTGGAAGCAATTCGTTGGAGGTATTTCAACTTTAATCGTTTCAATTCAAATGCTTCTTGGTTCTCCTTTGTTATGCATTCTGAATATCCATAATCATATTCCAAGTACGGCAACATAATTTCTGCTGATTGTAAGTTGTCATTTGCTTTTGAGGTACCACTCATAATGCCACCCGATTGACTGACAGCATGATAAGCCGCAAGAGATATCACTGATTGCCCACTTCCATCTGTTGGTATGTATCCATACTGTGTAAATAATACATGATTGTAGAACGTGTCTCCATAAGAGTTGATTAACTCGTCACCTTGTTTAATATCCTTTATTGCCCATGTTTGTCCAGATCTTTTCTTGGCATCGTATCCGCCAACTCTGACGTTATTATTAATATGACTATTCATCCAATCATTTACTGGTTCAAATGATACAATAGAGGTGAAATCAATACCAATTGTTTGTTTATAGTATGTTCTTTCTTTTCTTGATACCTCGGATGTTGGTATATCATTCAGTTCGAACGTTCTGCTCTGCACGGCAATTCTACAAGCCAGATAGTCTTGACGAGAGATTAGGTTTGCAAATGATGTGGATGTAGAGGCTAACATATCATATTCTTCATTCAAACTCTGTCGAACTTGCTTGAGATGTTGATATGTCGGAGAATGTTCACCACCAAGGTATATCTTTATCTGATCTAAATCAGCAAGTATAGGATGAAAAGAGGCATACTCCTCATATGTTGGTAGATTCTTTGCAACTGATATCTGAAGTCGACTAGCACTAGCAGGTATTGAATCATTTCGTAATAATGCCAGATATGACGATAGTATTGCAGCTCGTTTACTCATTGTATCCAATATATCTCCTTTCAATACACTGAATAACTCTCTTCGTATGAATTCATTACGGCAAGCATCAAGGTCCCATCTATCACATGAATACATAATATAATGAAATGAGTAAGATATACGACATGATCGGTGATGTACATAAAAGTATCTATATTTTACTCACATCATCAAATCTCTTGAGATTTCCATCAATATGGTACCCGACTTGATATCATCTGTAGCAAGTAATGTGCGACTACCGCTGTTTGTTAGATTAAACGAATCACTTCTTCGTACCATTGATAGCAAATCATGTAAAGATAATACGACATCATCATTGTTTTTGATATAATGTAACGCTAGGATAATACCAAGGATGGCAATCACTGCAGTGAAAAATGACGAGGACTTCTGCACATCATTAAATTGGTTTTGTGAAGGCTTGACATGTTCCTTTACCTTTGGTTTATTTCTCTTCTTTGCCATGTTGATGTTTGATGGATGATGTGATAAATATTTTAGACTGAGGTATCCTTGAGGATACCTTGCAAGAGTGAGGAAGAGATAGAACGAATAGACTACTCTCATCATTCATATTGATTGCTTTAGCTTATCATCTGATCACAGCTTAGGACTATTTGTATGTACTAGTTTAGGCCTCAAGTAGCTGGCAATCTTTTTGCACCATCCAACCGCCTCTTTTCATGTTGTAATAGGGTGCGACTCGAGTTTGAGGGGACTCGTTAAGCCAAGCCCGAGGAGAATGAATTACCAGTCGGCCGTGGTCCCAGCATGGGTATCAAATGTTTCTTAAGGAATGTTCGGCAATGATCTTCACCAACTAAGTGACAAAACCGTACCCAGCGAGGGTGATCAGACGGTCGTGCTCCGCAAGCTCGAAGCCAAGATGTAGTATCCTTTCCTATGCCACCTCTTGGAGGTCGGGTATTGCAACTACTCGTTATCATATCTTGCACTCTAACTATCTCGAAGAAACCTAAATTCCATTTCCCTTCATGGCTCTTTTCACCTTCAGCCGCAAGTGGGTTTTCTGCACCAGTAATATCTCCAATGTTGGCAGTGAATTTATTCACCAAACGAGGCTTGTCATCAAATTCAATCTCATTTGTAAAAGAGATTGTTGAGTCATAGATCAGTGGTCGAGGTAGAATATACCTGTGGTTGACAATAAGATGTGTGCTTGAGATATGATCATAAGATGTGAGCACATGATATGAACATAAGGAGAAGAACTTACTCTTCAGTTGTTGGACTTTCATGATGAGCTCGATAATAGTAGTCAGCCCTCGAATCAGGTCGGTCCTCTCGGCCCGAGTCCTCATCGTGTTCTAAGAAATGTCGGTATTCATGACAGGCATCTACACAGGCCTTTTTAGAGTTGCTACGTTGAATTTGTAGGCAACCCTCACGAGGACCTAATGGTATCGTTTGACCGGCATTGCCTTCTGTTGTACAACCTGGTATATATGAAATCTTATGATATAAAGTATTCTCATCATCTTCATTAATATGTTTGATTATATGATCAAATCGTAACTGTGCTCGTACTAAACTAAAGGATTGATGCCACCTCTTGGAGACTATACATAACTTGTGGCAAACACTCAATCGTGATGGATTTCGATTTATAGGAATTAGATACGATGCGATTAGGAATGCAAGGTCTTCGTTGGCAATCACTTCGTCAGCAACTGTTGGGGAGACAACATCAATCTTTCTTTTATTGCAAAGCATTCTATTATTTGACTTTGACATTGTGTTCCAAGTCGCATGGGCGTGTAAATCCCAAAACATTTTTTTTTTGAAAATCCACTCTCGCAAAAAAGTGATACATTCATAGAACTTTTTGACTTTGAACTTCTATACAAATTATTATACATGTATATCCAACTATTACTAACTCAAACCGCGTACATCTCCAAACTTCTTTGGATGTATCCATCGGTTTGCTACCCACTTGACTCCGCTAAGGGAATTAGAAGTTAATCCACACAATGGTCGCAAGTATAACCAAGAAAAAAGGGAGGTAGGGGGGTTAGCATTTGTCAGTGGAATTGCAAAACCATATCATATGCACAAGTCAACTCATCCACGGCCAAGTGAGTAGTCGTCTAAACATACATTCACACTGGTTTCACAACCACAACACAGAATGCCCAGATCAAAGGGTGGGTTGTGACCATGCACAATTAACTTCTGCTTACCTAATTACAGGCAATCCGGCGTGTCTAAGCTTGATATCAACATTTAGAAACATATCTTTATGATACCCAGCACTACCAGGCTTTTCTATACAGTTCCAAAAGAATAGACACGACCCTTTCTTCGGCTCGACTGCTGTATTGAATTCAGGAAATTCAGTTTGACCACCAGAAAACTCGCCTTCTCTATCATTATCTGCTGCTGATTCTTTTTGTGACTGTTCCGAATCATTCAAATAGACTAGACAAGTACATAGTCTGCCTCCACAAGCTAATTCATTGAAGCTGTATGTATATATGAGCATAGTACATATGAGCTTGTTCATACTAAATATGACAGGGAGCAGAGATACAACATACAACATCACAAACATACCTATCTAGGTGATCTGTGTGTGTCTGGAATTGCTCTCCAGGGTGGTATCGAACAACTTGCAAGTTTTCCATATTCATTGGTGGAAGTCCACAGAGAGCAGAAGTTCGTTCTGCAAAGGTCCGAAGTGGCATCTCACAATGCTCTTCGTGTAGCCAAGCTGTACTTGAAGTTCGAGTGTTAGAAGTATCCTGACTGTCGTTAATTGTGGAACGCTTCAATTGATGTTTAGCTGCCGGTGTACCATCTGATGGTTCTAATGTAGCATCAATAATCTGATCACAATAATTCTCTTCTAGAAATCCATGAACAACCAACAACTATAAACCATCAACCTCCCATCAAGAGAGATAAGAGATTTTAGTAACATAAGTATAACAAAAAAGACATGAATCGCTCAGACGCACCGGGGGCTCTTCATTTAATACTTCCACCCATTGGTCACTTCTTTGATTATTAGTGAATACTGCATTAGATACATGATCAATAATCTCCTGTTTGTGTCTCGGTCTTCCCCAGAATTGTAGAACATCAACATCAACTAGTTTGATTTGACTTATTTTCGATGCATAAGTTATGTGTGGCGCTAGTGCGGGAGAATATCCATCAACAGTGATATCACATGATATAATAAGAGTGTTAAGAAATAGATAAAGGAAGCTCATCATATTAGTGAAGAAGAAGAGATGGATGAATAGCAACAAACATCTCAAACATCACAATTCTCATAAAAGGGAACAAAGAGTTTATTTTGGCGATCTGCCTGTCTTTCAGTGGGCCGGCAAGGATCAAGGAGGTAGCGTAGTTGAAAAGGAGCGAGCGGAGAC
>Ga0214480_100071_pt1 | contig 40370 bp, 28 predicted proteins | sample M1_20Mar14CPVII9_3_FD_165042 | JGI IMG/M metagenome (GOLD analysis project Ga0214480, IMG submission 165042) | Marine eukaryotic communities from Monterey Bay, California, United States - M1_20Mar14CPVII9sort6BwellE17 | ecosystem: Environmental > Aquatic > Marine > Unclassified | place: USA... | reverse complement strand
ATCCTAGCACAAAGAGACAAAAATGAGCACACATATCACTTCTTGGCAAACATTCGAAATTACATTCAATGACATCAAGTCTACACAAGGTCCCATTGCAATATCTCAAATATTTACATGCTTGGGATATAAGTGGGCTGTTGAGATAGAGAAATGTGATGATGCAATGCTCACCTCTTTATGTGGAGCAGGAATAGTACGCTTCTACTTACGGCGGAAAGATATATCTTCAATTGCAACACCTCAAATTATATGGTCAATTGCCCCAATTAAAGATTCACATGAACATGGATATGCTAGTAGTATGGGTCATTCAAACATTAGTGGAAAGTTTATTACAAATGAGCAACGTATATGTCGTCAAATATTTCGACCACCTATGAATAATGACGGCTCCCTCACTGTGGAAGTTAGAATGAGATTAGCAGATGATAAAGGAGCGGATAAGGCAGCTGAAAAACTAGTCATTCCGGAGAATCCTCTTGCAAAGAATATACTAAGCAAGTTCATGGATGAGGAATCTGCTGATATCATATTTGAGGTAGAAAGCACTAATTTTGGTCGCAAAAGATCCAAAACTACAACAACAATACATGCACATCGCTTTATTTTACAACAGTTCTCATCAACACTTGATGAAATATGCAAGCCTGGGGAAGATCAGGTTATAAGATATAAGAGGGGAGATGGTATGACTACTATAACAATAACTGATGCGAATCCAAATACATTCAAGCGCATGTTGTTCTACATGTACGGGGGGAAGTTATCAAACGATGATATGAAGCAACATGCCAAGAGTATTATTGATGTTGCTGATAAGTATGGGATTGTAGGGTTAAAGTTGGAGGCCGAGGCTGCATATGTTACTTCTGAAAGAATCACTATTGAGAATGTTATTGATAAGCTACTTTACGCCGACTCCAAGAACCTTGCTCTACTGAAGGAGGCAGTAATGGACTATCTTGTTAAGAATGGGAAGGAAGCTATGACAAAGCTGTCGTTTGATAATGTCCCAGGTTCTGCAATGAAAGATCTTTTGGCAGCTATGACAAGAGGGAAGTCAGAAGAAGGAGAAGATAAGACGGCCAAATCTGTTCTCAACGATTACAATACAATGAGAGTAAACACACTGAGAAAGTTGCTTCATGAATACGGGTTGGATGTTGATGGATCTAGAGAAATGATGATTGCACGTCTTGAAGAAGATACTGCTAGGGAGGAGAAAGCAAGGATGGACTTCATCAGAGAAAGGTAGTAGTAGTAAAGAAATGATACTCTTGAGTGGAGACTGGAAGGAGACATGATGCCTCTTCTGTAGGGACATCAAACTTGATAATACTATAAACGAGTAAGCATAGGTACAATGTCAATACACCGCTCCTGCCCTGATATGATGCCAAAGTCTAGTAGATAGCGAATAAAAGGATACCCAAACAACAATCTAAGTATCCAAACAATATGTACCTATAACTAACTATATGCTTTGCAACCGATGGCCGATGGCTCGTATATTCATTCTACATATTGGATACTCGATACTCCTGATGTTGTGTGTACTCAGTGAAACATTAGTATTAAAATGTTGGATGGTAGATTGTGATGTCCCTAGTAGCCATCAAGAAAAAAGTCCGAATGATTCAGTGATGAAACCGCACACGTGCATGAACTCTTGCACACCATGCAAAAAAACTTGCACTGTGCAATTGCAGTACGTGCAGAGTCCAAATCGCTAAAAAATAGAGGGCAGGGTATTATGCCCGCTTTCACACTCATCGTTTGCAAGAACACAGTTAGGTCACTAGTATCATATACTAACAAAACTGATTGCAATTGCACAGCGCTCGTTCTTTTCATGATGTGCTCGAGTCCATGCTACTTGAGAGGTTTCACTTAACGAGCACTGTATGCGTACAATGCATTCGAGCTCTAGTTATGCATGAAATATACACGTGTGAAAGCCCGCTGCCCCACACTCGCTATCGCTCGTGCGGTGCAGCGAGCTTTCAGCGAGTGCAAATTTCATGCACGCTGAGCTCTCCTGCATTGCACGCATGACAGTGCACGTTATTACAGGAAAATGATTGATGGTGATGGGGAACAATTACCTCTATTGCAATAATTTGATTAGCCCATCTTGCAGTAGCATCGTAGCATAACTCAACATCTCCACTTACTCTATCGATACAATATCGTTCTCAGTATACCACCTGACGACAACAACCTACAATACAAAGATGACTTCTACAGAAACAAAAGCAGCGGACATGACGCCTGCATTATCTTGCGAGCGTGAACCAATCCACATCGTAAACAGAATCCAACCATGTGGTACATTATTAGTAGTCGATTCAAACTTAACTATTGTACAATGTTCAACAAATGCATGTGACTTATTACCCCCCGATTACAACGCTGTAGAGAACAATACCACTAATAAAAATCTAAATCTATCAGCTTCTGAATTAGATATTGATAAGTTAGATCCCCGTCTACAAAAGAGTAAATTGCGTGATGATAACGGTTTCAAAGTTGATATAACATTATTAAATTCTATTATTGGTTCTCCATTATCATTATTATTGCAAGCCGATGCTGTTGATCAAGTTAGATCTGTGGTACGTGGTGCTACCTCTTCGTCTTCTTCTGTGGAGGGTGGTGTACATGCAAAAGATGGTGGTGGAAGTAGTAATAATACAAATACAGGTGCGGTACGAACATTTCTAATTCGTACTCGTGGATTATTATCATCAGGACGTAAATCATGTGGTATTACACAATCTGGACAACACTTTCTAATTGAAATCGAAGATATGGATGAAGAAAAAGAAGATGGTGAAACAAAGGGCGAAGGAGATGCAAAGGGTGAAGGAGATGCAATGATATTTATGCAATCAATTGCACATGATTTACGTAAATGTTGGAGTATCGAAGAAATGGCAGGCTTAGTCTGTTCACGTATAATGTCGGAAACTCCCTATGATCGGGGAATGGTATATCGATTTGATCCTAGTGATGGTAGTGGAGAGGTTGTTTATGAAACTACAAGGTGGGATGCTAGGAGTTGTTGTCGTGATGATAGTTTCTTGGGTTTGAGATTTCCTGCTGGGGATATACCTCGTCAGGCTAGGGAATTGTGTAAGTTGTTATTTGTGTGGTGTGCATATCATGTGTCTTATTTGAGAGTATACTTATCAACCCTCACGCAACTACTTCTCTTATGCTACTCACTCAGTTATGAAGAACACGTTGCGATTCGTGTATGATGTACAGGGAAAAGATCATTCGTTATATCCTAGTAAGATTGAAGGATCAGGATTGGAAACAACAAAGTACACTGATCTTAGCATGTGTCGTCTTCGCGGAAGCTCACATATTCATCTGGAGTATCTCCGGAATATGAACGTAACATCCACTCTTGTTATTGCCATCATCGTGAATAAGAAACTTTGGGGTCTATACTCTTTTCATGGATATAGACACCCCATTCGACCATCTGCCCGAAATAGATTCTTATGTGAGATGGCATCAGTCATGACCTCAATGGTTATGGATAGCTTAGAACGTACCAACGATGCGGCACGTCTTATGGATATCGATCAAACTCTTTGCAACCTTCAAGAGCTTAGTATTATTGATTATATGGGTAAAACAGCCTACCGTAAGCAAATTATGGAACTCTTGGGTGTGAATCTCATTGCCTTTCGTAAAACGGATGAGAATGGTGATGTTCAAATCCATACGTACTGTGATACGTCTAAAGATACGATTGATGTGCCTCCTTCTACCTTTGACTGTCTACAAGACTCGTACGGTCAGGTTTGCAAAGATTACGGTGTGGTGTTCATTGATGAGACAAATAATCCCGCACTTGGTCCACTTCATACGCTTGCCTTCTTTCAATTAAACCCTGGCGTTGTGAATTCTTTTGATGTGTTGCTCAGTCGAAAGGCAATGGTTGAACTTGTTGAATGGGTGAGTAGTGCACATGATGTATGGATATGATTTACCGCTGTATAAGTTTGTATACTCACACTATACCCTTTCTATCAATCACAGGGAGGTGATCCTGAGAAAACACTCGAATCGGATGGTACTTTATCACCGCGTTCTAGTTTTACTAGCTTTGTGAAAGGTCATCTCAAGAAAGGAAAACCTTGGGATGACGCAGACCGAGAACGAGTGAGGAGGTTTGGTGAAAAGCTTGAAAAGTATCGATCGACAGAGGTCTTTCAGAAACAGAATGAGGCGATTCAGAACTTGGGACAAGAGCATAAGGAGTTGATTGCTGATCAGAAGGGCAATTTGGACTTCTTTGCGTTCATGGCTCATGAATTGAGGACTCCATTCCATGGAGTGCTAGGTTCTTTAGAGGCGATGAAGGAAGACCCGACAATAGCAAACAATCAACTGTTAAATCAAGCCTACATGTGTGGCAAGGTAAGTAATCTTTTCTTAGGTGTCAAAACTGGCATATGATGCGCACAATTTGCTAATGGAATGCAACTCTTCTTCCTTGAAGAATATGATCCGTATTTTGGATGATATCCTTCTTGTGGCAAAGGGTAGCTACAGCCTCAACATCACCGAGCAAAGTGTTGACTTGTCACAATTCTTACAAGAGACGGTGACTGATATGCAAAACTTTGCTTACATGGAAGGCGTTTCAGTTCGAATCCGTAAAGAGGATATCATTCACAAGAAAGCGGCGTCTGATTTCAACCGAATAAGACAAGTGATTCACAGTAAGTGTATATCTTTCAGCTTGCCATCACCAGTGCCACAAGGAGGTTCAGTTGGGTATCCTCTGCTCGATCAAGTTGCTTTCCTCATCACTTGACTAACACACCTTTTCTCTCTACTCTTATCGTCCTTAGACTTGGTCAGTAATGCCATCAAGTTCTCCGAGGAGGATATCAATATCGAGTTGTTACAGAGGAAGTCCTTCTCGGAAGGTAAGTGTTTGATGTGTGCATATCGATGCTGACCTTGTTAAGCCTTCCAAACACTCATCAATTCATTATCACTCAACACAGTATTAACGGTATGGAAGACTTACACTTCTTCATATCCCAACCACGAGCCGCGTATCAAGGATATTTTGCCTCCCAACAATCTCAGTGGTGGATCAGATGATGAAGAGTCTTGGATTATCCTCTCCGTTATTGACAAAGGCATTGGTATCGGCAAGGATGACCTTGCCAAACTTGGCACAGCCTTTACACAGCTGAGTCAAGGCCGACAGAAGAAGTATCAAGGTACCGGGCTTGGTATTACTATTAGCAATATGATTATTGATGCTCTGAAGGGACAACTTATTGTGTTTAGTGCTCCAGATTATGGAAGTTGCTTCACTTTTGCAATCCCTGTCAAGACTGTCAAGGAAGTTACCAAAGAGAAGAAGACAGAGAATAGCAAGGAGGCTCAAAAACTACGAATTGAAGAGCTCAGGAAAGAATTTGAAGGCTTTAATCTGAAGAAGACTCCACGAGTTCTAGTAGTGGACGATGCCACTATCAACAGAAAGATTTGCTCCCGAAAGATCAAGAAGCTTCTGCCTTCCATTGAGATTACTGAGTGTGCTAGTGGTAAGGCATGTATCGAGGAGTATGAACACGATCATGCTAATATCATGGGTATCTTTTTAGATTTCCACATGCCTGGAATGGATGGAGATGAAGTAGCAAGAAAGATCAGAGAGTTTGAGAAACTACATGAAGATGTCAAGCAGGAAGTATGGATTGTCGGGTGAGTGATTGCTACCGATGGACTTGCACTTGTTTCACTTGTTATGAACTCATATCATACTCAACATCACTTGTCTTTTCTACTAGGTATACTGCCGATATTCTTGAGGATACAAAGAAGGTTCTATTGGATGCCGGGATGAATAGTGTTATGCCCAAGCCGGAACCGATGCATGCCTTTGAGGAAGCGCTTCGAATTATGGCACGCAGAGCAGGGAATGAAGAGTAGGAGCACAGAATATTGTATAGTTAGGAAGGAGAGCCGTCTACATTAAAGTGCTCTCATCTAGGTTAAATGTAATACGTTAATTCTTATATATCTAGGCACATGTAGCTGATGGCTTCTTTGATAACAGACTCCGACAGGGCCAACCATTTTCAATAGCAATGTGACCAATCAATCTCCCATCTGACTGTCTTGGAATAAAGGCACTCTTGTAATCTGCCTCTATTATCAACTCTACAATATCTTGTATCTCCTCAACCGATAACTTGCAATTCGTTGCTTTGCATTCGGCTAATGTTTGGAATAAAGACTTACTATCATCTATCTCTCGAAACTCTTCTGGAATTCTTTTGTACATATCACAAAGCACCGACCACACAGCATATTTATGTGCGTTTTCTAGCCCCAGATATGGAGAGCAAATACATCTTAACCATGCATGAACCGGATGGAACCTTGATTCTGTTTGCTTTTGTTGTGATACTCGTGCTCTCTTCTCATTCGATACGGCATATGATGGAGTTGGACTTGAACTTCGAGTAGGTCTAAGGGCATAGTCTGTAGCCCATAACACATGGAGAAACCTCTCCCATCGTCTTTCATTTCGTTGTGCTATGATTGATGATAAAGTCATAGTGTTTGATGCTGGTGCTCTCGTTGTTGATGATGTTGCATTTGATACTGAAGATACTTGTTCATGTGATGCCCTGGCTATGGTATCCTCTCCTTCCCAGATTGACGAATACAATACATTATCATCATAATAACTACCCAAGAATTCGTTTACAATTGCAATTAGTGGACTGGGATGATTATCCTCTTTGCTTGTATTAGTGAATGAACTTTTACTTTTACTTTTGATATTGTTGTTGATGGGAGATGTATCTTTGTCTTTGTCTTTGGCCTTAGCACATTTGACAGCCGCATGCTCATCTGAATGCTCATCTGATATGTTCTTCTTCATCATCTTTGTGGCTCTCGTCATCGTCCTCTAATAGACCCTTCATATGGCTATCACCCTACATTAGATGGATTGCAATGAGGCAGTAATATTTGCAAACTAATACTGCCTGAGGATTTATCTGCGGTATCCACGTCATACCGTCTCACTTTCACTGAGCATTTTCATCTGACATCATCCACATTTGCCGAACTATTGTGTGATAATACGAGCTATTAAAAGGGCTATCAGTATTGTTGTGCGGAGGTATTTGAGTGTATTGATTCGAGCTTGTTGTGTTTAGATATTAACAAAAGATACCCAGTAACATGTCAGCAAAGTATCAACAGAAAGTTCGACTACAGCGCAAAACTGCAAGTGCCATCATTGCAACAGCTAAAGAAGATCCCCTCTCATTAATTGTACAGCACAAACGTATTGCAAAACGATATGAAGTGGATAATTTAAGGTCATTAAACCATTCTTTACCTGGCCAGGTATTTGGTACGGTTATTGATTACTTTGACGATGATGGTAATAATAAGAAAAAGAAGAGTGGTAGTAGTATACAATTCTTTATAGTTGAATATGATAACGGGGATAGAGAACGATATACATGGGATGATATGTCCAAGGCGGTACTACTTCACATCAAATGTAAAGACCGTGATACTAATATTGTTCATGCAAAGTTCAAAGAAGAAATTAAACATCAACAAGAAACAGCAGAGTTTTCGGAAGATGACACCCGTATAACTACTATTGATGGTATCACGGTTACAGTATCAAGATCAGAAGAAGGAGTATATCGTACCATTGAAGATTTAGGGAAGGGGGCTGTATTGACTGAGTTAGTGCATCAATTTGAACCATCTCAAGATCCAACAAGTGATTTATATGTACATAAACAGCAGTATGAGGGTGGTTATCGAAATATGCCCCACTGGACTGTTGAATTTGATAGATATCTCGCTACGAATGAGATTAATCACTTTGATGAATTAGTGAACTATTGGACAAAACAACAAAAGAAATATGGAATTATATGTCCGTTTGAGTGGGGGATTATAGTCACCCATTCTAAGCTGCAAGTATGGAACTCATTGATGGGTGGAGTATTAGATAGAAATGACTATGATGAGGAACGGGAATTAGCCGGAGAAAGCTTTGTATACAATATCAGGAATCAGGATAATCTACCCTTCATTCGAGCTTACTACTGGTAAGAAGAAAGAGAGCAGATTGCGTGCATTATATGATAAGGTTGACATATCATACTAAACATTATGTCATACTCTCTACCGCTCTCCATTTAGGACAACCGTCTTAATGTGTGAATATATAATCTTTTTAGAATTGACCACCGATGGTAAAAAGAATGAAAAACTGGCAGAGGGAATTGATCACATTAGAAGATTCTGCGACATAAATAGGGCAATTGAACGTGGCTGTATGAATCTAATGAGAGAAATGTTTATGAATACTGAGGATGATGACGGCGAGGAAGAAGAGAGAATATCACTAGTGTTTATTGATACAAGACGTTTTGCTTATACCAAGATTGAAAATGTTAATACTCACAAACCAATGGAAGAGATATGCAAGCTGTATGCTAGAATGGATCATGTACCCCTTGAGAAGTTAAACTTTATGCATATGAAGAAAGAAAAGAGGTTTTTCTCACATAAAACACCAAGAGAACTAGGGATCCAGGATGAAAACAGTAAGAAGTTGTATTTATGTATCCTGGTATCTCTTCATATGGCTGCAACCCATTACATGTATCTCATGATATTTGATTCTTCTCTAATTATTGTGGCTGTACTCTCAGCCATCTTTGTCCTTCTAGAGTATGGGCCATTAGATGAGTTAGGCTCAAGATTCGAAAAGATGGGAGAGACTGTTAAATGTACCATAACAGAAGATGGGGACGATAATGATGACGAAGATCTAACAAGAGAGATTGTCATGGTTGACACGGTCACTTACAAGACTCTCACTTTCTCAATTAGCAGATCAACTCCTCTTACAAGAGTCTTCAAAGTTTACTCGGATTATGTTTGTATCCCTGTCAAAGAGCTTTCATTTGCACACGAGAACACGCCCGGAAAGTTCATTCCCCTACTTTCGTCAGTGATTGAACACGGTGCCATCCTTGTAAGTCCAAATCCTCCCAAGAAACGACATCAGTACATTCCTCCACCCGAAGATCAAGAAGAGAAGTGTAAGAAGATCTGGATGGATACCATGGCGAGTGTATTCGTTGAAGCAGAACCAATATTCAAGGATTTAAGAAAAAAGCTTAACGAAATGAACTTGAAATGTATCAAGAAGAAGACAAGGAGTCCAAGAGCAATACAAACTAAGCATGTGCCTGCTGTTGTTCAACCCGTGGATAACCCTTCAGAAGATGGCGTCAAGGGAAAGGCTGGTAAAACACAATTCATTGTTAATGTGGGTGAGACGTCAAACTTATACAATAAGTCAACCAAGCCAACATCAGCCGGCAGTGGAAGAAGACAAGACGATATCATGATTGATTTGCATGGCTTGACATCCAAAGAGGCGCTTAATAAACTTGACGAGAGTCTACCGTCATGGATAGAGACCGCAATGAAGGGTACATATCCATTTGTAATTCCAGTGAAGATAGTCTGCGGTGGAGGTAGTCAAATCTTGGCCGAGGTAGTTGAGAAATGGATCAAACATAATGATAATGTTGCCAATGCACCAAAGGCCATTGGAGCTCGACGTGCTTAGCAATTAACTTGATTGTATTATAGAGTATGTGAATTAGTAGGATATACATGTACATATAGTATTAATATATAGGTGTATAGGATGAGAGAACACAAAGACTGTATTAGTGACGACAATCAGTAGGATACCATCTACATACTCTTGGTATCTTTTTGTTGTGCTCACCTCCTACATGCAGTAAACAAAGCGAATAATTTAAATTATTAGAGTATCGTATGTACCTGATCAATAGCTGATAGAAGGATATAATTTGTTGTGTTGGACAATCTGACCTATCCTACATGAACATGCTTGACACGCTTGCACATGCACCGTTGCTATTTTCATTTACGGCCTTTTCACCGAAATTGCATCTTGTGGAGAAGGAACGGAAACACTCAAACAGAGTTTTCAATAACATGAAAACTATCAAACACGTAGGTATACATATTTGTCTAATTTGTATTCAGAATAAGTAGTTAGATATTCACGTTCAGGGGCATCATGGGGTGTCCAGGGACATATCCTTGAACTTGAAGAAATAAGATCTGGCGTCTGCTTTTTTCGCCTTGCAAATGAAATCTTCTTCCTCTCTACCAATGCCATAAATTTACTATCATCTCTCTCCACAACTAAACAATATAATCATGAAGTCTGCTATCATCGCCGCTACTATTGCATCTGCTGCCGCTTTTGCCCCTGCTCCCGTTGCCAAGACAACCTCCTCACTTAATGCCTTCGAGAGTGAGCTTGGTGCACAGGCACCACTTGGTTTCTTCGATCCTTTAGGCATGTTAGATGATGCTGATCAAGATCGTTTCGACCGTCTACGATATGTTGAGATTAAGCACGGACGTATTGCTCAGCTTGCCTTCCTTGGACAGATTGCCACCCGTAACGGACAGCATTGGGATGGTGCCATTGATAAGGCAGGAGATTTATATTCATCCTACCCCAATGGCCTTGCTGCTATCTTAGGTCCTGATGCCATCCCTGCCAAGGGTGTCCTTCAAATCATCCTTGCCATTGGTGTTATGGAGGTTACTATTATGTCTGATTGGACCGAGAAGGGTGGTAAGTACATATGTTTTGAGCAGTTGCAATATTTTGCACATGACATATTTTTCTCACTATATCACATATCATATCTTATGTACTTGCTAATAGAATTCCCCGGCGATTTACGTAATGGTACATTCAAGTCACCATGGGGTGAAGATGGTCTTCGTAAGAAGCGTGCCGTTGAATTAAACAATGGCCGCGCCGCTATGATGGGTATCCTTGGTAAGTCTTTCATACATATTGACCATGAGATGTGTACAGAAAAATTGTGTCATATCTGTACTTTGTGTATATATTTATATCTAACCTATCCCTAACTCTACTCTTTACCCTAAATCAATTCAGGACTTATGGTACACGAACAACTCGGAAGCAACATGCCAATCATTGGACAGCTCTAAATAATGACCATCCCAACCCACTTAGATTAGGTCAATAACTTTTGAAGGAATGGAGTAGGCGGTACAAGGCATTGAATTTGGAAGCATGCAAGGAACTATATCTTACTACTCAGCACACCAAATCCTGTTTGAGCTCAATCGGCTCTCTACTCTCTGTTCTTTTCTCTAATAGATATGTTGTAACATAAATTGTATCCGCTATAAAACCTATAACCTGTATAAAACCAAGTCATAAAGTTCAGTTAATAGTAATAGATACTAGATAGTACCGAATCCACGATATCGTATGCACGGAAAGAACACTCAGTACATACGAGGTATGAAAGATTACCTAGCACAATGCATATGGTATGTATTCAGCAGATTGTATACACATATGACAAGTGTAGCTATCCAACTATCTTATGAACTTGAAGCAAGGAGGTGTTGATTCGAACATATGATGTGTCTAATATAATATAATATAATACGATGATGTTCCACAAACCTTCTGTCTTTTTCTACTACTCTCTCTGTTGCCGCTTCTCCCCACGCTACCTTCCTTATTACTAGTACTTTCTCTTCTAACTTCAAATTCGTTAGCTGCCACTTCAGTATGCCAACGAGCTTTTCATCTACTTTCATCTACATACAAAATTATTCATCTCTGCAAGGTCTCGGACAACTAGTACCTCTTTAAATCTTACTACCACAAACTGCAGATGCAGTACCTCTGTTGTGAATGTCGACTACATAGTTGCAGTAGTCCTTATGTCTAGGCCAATCTGCTACTTGACACTCCCTCGAGCAGTAGTGAGGCATCCTACATCTACTGCATAAAGATAGCAACACACGCTCATGTTCTTGTTCACAACCCACGCACCTGCTCACCTTCCTAATGGTTTTCCTCGCTTTGGAGTAAAGTGCCTTCAAACATGAACAAGATGTTCTTTTGTAGTAGAACTTCAAAGCGTCACGCATACTACTATTGGTACCTGGTTGGAGGTTTCTAATTTTTGCTGCAGCTTGAATGAGAATGGTTGTATCAATATCTTCCACATCATCATGATAATTCTCAAGTACTACAATGATTGTGGCCATGGCTAACTTATCATCATATGCCGTAGTCGATCCAAGACATCCCGGGCTGGATAACATATTCTCAAGGTGATCCTGTTGTATTATCCAATTAATCCCAATACTTGTGAGAATTTGTATTGCCATTCGTCGGTAGCTCTCATTGCACCACACTTGTGAGTGTTCTTTAAATAAACCTCGCAAATATACCAACATGTTCTTATCGTATGCAGGAAACCAATCACCTGCGAATTCACATATGAAAGTAGAAACGGGATGATCATCTGATAACGTTGAAATAATGTCACGAGTATTGTTGCACCCATGATCGCATTCAATGCTCATATTCCCACGCAGGATATTACTACCTAATGCCCAGTTCCGCCATACTTTTTGCAATCTAATCTTCTCGGTCTCTACCTTCCTGGCTTTTCTTTCCTTCCCCTTATTTCTTTTCCTTGAAGCTGGCATATTATTTGTGTTGTGTTGAGAATGTTGATTGATAATTATAATAGCCGCAGAAAATCTTGTATATGTATCAAATATTACTATATATTAATCTAATGATGCCAATGATACTGATACAAGGGTATGGCTGAAAACGTGATACTCAGCAGAGATGATAGAGCTTTCAAATCAAATCAATATAATTTGTCTTTGTCATTTTTATCATATTATATTTACGGCCTCTGTTGTAGAGTACAGTATGAGTACAATCAAACTTTAGCGGTATAAACAACGGATATCATTGCACCATATTAATAGTTACTCTACCTCCAGCCGCCTTTTGAATATCAACTTGCCCATGATGCAAAAAAATATAGGTCTTGGTTGGCGATCAAACGTACGACTTACTAAAACTACTTTACGACAATTAGAAAGCAAATAAAGAGGAGGATCGTCAATGTCATAGAGTGTACGAGTACAATAATCACACCTTGGCGATATAATATACAACGCTTATCATGGCACCATAATATAAGCTGGAGGAACTCTTCCCCTATCACTGAGTTTTGTTTTATTTGGTCGACAATCATACTTATAAAAATTATTTTTGTGTTGGGAGGTGCTTGATCAATCGGCAACTTGGTTGGCAAATAAAGAGTAGAGGATCGGCAATGTCTTTATACTACCGAAAGATGATGAAACGTCCATCATCACTTGGTTTATCCCAGAGCAGTAAAAGTAGCCGTCGGGATAATAACAATAATCAAGATGGTAATTCGACTCGAAATGATACAAAGAATAATAGTCAACAAGGTAACGTTAGGTTTGCGGAGAGCAATCAACATCAGCAGCAGAATAATCAACATACAAATAACAATAACAACAATCAGCATAATCAATTCTCCCATCAAAATATATTCGGATCTGATTATAACGAACATCTTTCCCAAGAAGATGATGTACCAATTGAAGGATCAATCAATGCCAATGAAGATGATATGAATTACTTCTCACAGGTAACATTAAGTCAATTGAGTGATGGTCCGTCTGTTCGCTCTATGAAATCATCACGTGCAGGTGGTGGTGGTAGAGGAAACCGGGGTGTTTCACAATTTGGGGTTGGTAAAAGTCGGGGAGGAGGTATAGATTATCAACGTGAACGTGAACGTAGTGGTAATATTAGTAAGAAACAAAGTCGTGGTGTTAGTGGTATTGGTATTGGTGGAAATAAGGGGAATAATAACAATCGTAGTATGCAGCAGCATAATCAAGGTGGGAGGATATTATCAAGTCAACGTAATGGTACAATAAATAATAATGGGAATGGGGGATTGAATCCTTCTTCTACTCACAGAAACCAACATCAACAACAGCAGCAGCTATCTCAATCTCGTGGAGGCGAAGGTAATAAACAAAATCGTGGTTATCCACGTTCTTCTCCTCAGAAATATCAAAATAACAATGGCGAGGAGGAGGAAGAAGATGATAATGGTAGTTTGAAATCACAGATATTATTATCCCAATCTCAACAAAGACCAACTAGAACAAATAATAATCTTGGCAGGCCGGGAAGTAATACCAGTAGACCGGGAAGTAACAATAGCAATGGCAGTGGTACTGGTAGGAAACTGCAGCAACAGCAACAGCACTTTTCACAATCAAGAATGAAAAACAATACTTCCAATCGACCCAACTCTTCTTCGTCACGTGGGGGGAAATATGATGATGATGAATCTACATTACAAAGTCAACCGTTGCTATCTCCGTCTCAAAAACCACAGAGTATGGGAAATGGTGGTGTTCAACAAAGGGAACGTACAGCAGCAGGAAATAGTAGGCAGCAACACCAACAACATCGTCAGCAACCACCTCCTTCTCAGTTTCGTACTCCCTGCCGTTTGACTAATCTACCAAATCGTCGTAATCAACCCTCAGCAACTACCAATAAAAACAAAAATACAATGCCAAGTCGTCGTCGTCCAACAATCAACAATACAGCAGTACGCACCGCATCTAAAATATCTGGAACGCTTGCCTCCTTGCCGACTCCATCTAAGGCATTTCGAAGTATGACAAACTTGGCAGTTAAAACTACCGTCGGGTTGGCAGGGTTGGCAGGTACACCATTCCGTAATAAAGGACGGAGTAGATTGATGAGTAGTACATTGGGTAGTACACTAGCTGCATCATCGACTTCCCGTCCTAGTGTACTTGGTTCGAGTTGTTCAATGTTTGCATCATCTGCTTTGGGTAGTCGTCGTTTACAAAGTGCAATGCCACCTGCTGGTAGTAGAAGGATGGGACTTTCTCAAACTTCAAATAGGGTACATCATCAACAACAACAACAACAGCAGTATCAACAACAACAGCAGCAACAGCAGTTTGAGAAGCCTCCAGCGAGACGGGAAGATGAACAACATCAAAAGACAAACTCTCTTTTAAGATTGCCCAATAATGCGGCGGCAGCTCATCCTGCTACAATGAATAGCATCAAGCAATCTTCTTCCAATCCAACATCCAATAATGAACCGGTGGTTGAACCAATGATTACCGATAAGGGTGTGGAACAAGAGCTTGCTGTTGATAAACGCCCAGAAGATGCAATTATGGAAGAGTCAACAAAGTCTACTCATCAGCAGGATGAGGCAAGTAAGATGTCTTCCAAATCCAAAGATGAGTCTCTAATGCTTGCCTTGGTCACCAAGGACGCCAATGTAAATAAGCAGCCTCAAGAAGACGATGATAATCTAAGCAAATCAAGTGGTAAAACTCTTGACTTGACCGCCATGGCCCGAGCTGAGGAAATCAACGCTGCAACTCGTAAATCTGAGGAAATCATTGCCACAACACGTGAATTAAAGTATCAAAACGACCTCTATGAGAAGAAGAAACAAGACTATCTCGAACTGAGTGAACGTATGAGAGAGGAATGTAAGGATGAATATGCCAAACTAGAAGCAATGCGGTCATCAACTGAAATTAGGTACGGTGGACTTCAAAAATCAATGGATATATTCTCTACCAAGATTGCCTCCTCGTCTCATGATCATGAACATACTCTTCGTACCTTGGTTATTAAATCAATGAATGATTTACGACAAGAGAGTAATCGGTCAATGGATAGTATTACCAATCATGTACGTGATATGAAGGCACAGCTTCCATTGGATATAAAGGCATTGGTTGATATGGAGGTGAAGCAACGTTTGCATGAAATGATGCCTGGAATTATGGCTACGGCCAAGAGTGATTTCCAACAGTGGGCTGAAGAGATGAAGAGTAGTAATGGAACTGTTGCCAAGGATGATACTAGTAGTCTTACAGACAGCTTGGGTAAAGAAAATGCCGAGCCAGAGCTGCCGCCTTCCAGTAATGGGGATCTAGCATCATCATCATCTAATCCGACAAGTAGTAGCAGGAGCAACTCTCCTCGACGTGAGAATCGGGAAGCAAGAAACAATACACCACTTCCCCGTGGTAGTAGTATGTCCACTTCAACAACACCCTTCTCCTCAAGATCAACTCCTCTTCAAAACAACTATGCCAAGAATAGGCCTACAGCACGGTCTTCTTCTACTACCGCACGATCTCAACATGATATTGCTTTGGAATCCGATCAGGTCACAAATCCATCATCTATTAATAAACCTACACAACTAACTACCCTGTCACAAAGTGCTACTTCAGTGAAGAATGGTAAAGCCAAGTCAAAAGTTGCCAAAAAGGCGAATGAGACAAAACACAAAGTCAAATCATTAAAAAAGAGTCCTCCAATTGATTCGTCAAAGAGTAGAGCCGGTAATGAACCTCCAAAGAATATCCATATCAAGCAGGAGAAGACATCCAAACAGAAGGAGAGTATCACTGTTGCTCCCTCAAAGAAAGTTGTTCAAGAGTTGGAAAAGGTTCCAAGGACCAAGCCTAACAATTCTAATCCGAGGAAGGCTGCGAGGAAACGTAACCAATCTGCTATTACCAATGTAGCAAAGAGTCCTCGAAGAAGCAAGAGAGTCAAAGAGTCGTCTAGAGAGAAGGTTGTTGTTGTGAAACCCAAACCACCAAGCAAGGTCATCACACCTAAAGAAACTCCAGCAGTTGCCCCAACATCAATGTACGAGGATGATGCCAGTGATGCACACTCCTCTGTTAAATGTAATTCAGACAATGGAGAAGAGAAGACGGATATGAAGACGGATAGTGACGACTCATTGGTTGGAACATCAGTGGCAATTCCAAGTAATGATGACAGAACGGATGAGCTTATTGGATTGGAAGACAGTGAAGAAGAGACGAGCAACCGTGTATTTGGCTTTGGTCTTCCATTTGGACTCAGTAGGAGGAAGAAGACAAAGAAGAAGATAAGGGGGAGTAAGAAGACAATGTCAAAGAAGAAGAGCAAGGATATTTTGTCCCAATTCGATTTTGATGATACTTACTGAGAATGTTTCTGCTCCTTGGAGGAGTAAGATAGAGAGAAGAGAGTGTGTAGATTGATAACTAGAAATAGAATGAATATGATCAGATCCATTTCATTTAGTTTTAACACGTTTAGAGTGCTTCTTGCAACATCGAAGCTCCTCAATTTCCTTTGTTAGTTTCTCAAGCATATCTTTCATGCTTTCATTTTCAGTCTGTAGGCTTGCATTTTCTGCTTTTAAGGTTGCAGTATCAGCCTTCAAACTCGTGTTGTTTGCTTTGAGCATATCAACTTCAGCCTTTTTCATCTCAATCAACTTTGGCTGCTCAAACGTGTCTGGTACGTTGACATTCCTTAAGATACGGAAGATGCAGCCTAGATCACCATGGCATAAATCACGATAGCGACTGTACTCCGATTTTCCGTGATTAATTTCAGTATTTTCTTCCTTTCTAGTCACTAGTTGAAGAAGATGAGGCATAAGATTGACGTCTATGCCGTAGAATGGCTCTACATCAAACTGCCCATTTTCAGTAAAGTAGTACATGCGGATCTTGCTTCTTAAGATTTGATTTGGAGTTGCCCCATTCCGTCTTTTTCTCTCATTTAAGCACAGCGCCATACTCGTATTCTCGTGGACACCTGGTTTCCATAGAATACTCATGCTGCGCGGATTATACCACTCCAGGTGATGATTTGATTGGCACAAAGTTTCGAATGTTGTCGTATCCATAAATAGTTTTCTCAGCTGTTCATGAACAGTCAAGAGTGGATCATTCGCCTCACTATTACTTTGTAGACTAATAAACTCCAATTTTGATGTTTTGTTTGATGTTAAAGCATTGACGATCATCTTAGCATGCTCTCCAACGTTACAAAGAGCCCCGAACACCCTCAGTGATATGTCATCTCTTTCCAGGAATGATGATATAATCTCAAACTCTGTTCTTCCAAGCAAAACACGAGTAATATCTAGACGAGTCAATGCAGCAGAGTTATTTGATGAAAGTAAATGGCCCAATCCAACATGTCTACCAATTTGACTATTTGAAAGATTCAACTCATTTATCCTCACTTGAGATAAAAGCCTCAACCCTTCTGAACCCAAATTCGTTGAGTTCAAGTGTATACAAGGATTTGGCAATCCTTTTAGAAAGGGAAGAATTGCTTCAATACCAGCTGCCCCAAACGAATTATTCGATAAGTCAAGATCTTCAATAGGGCACTCATATGTGATATTCTCATCATTTGTGTCTAACCCCCCAAATAACGCCTCTAACTTTTCATCTGTCAAACCACAATTACTTAACTTCACATCATTCAAATTATCCCATAGACTTACATCTTCACCCATTTCTCTCCATTCCTCTATTGTTAAGAGTCGAGCTAACTTACTTCTTCGTTCAGTAACAATCATACTTTCATTAGCAGTATCTAAGTCTATAAAAAATCGACATATATGTTTCCAGCAATATTTATCATTCTTTCTATTATTTTCAGTTGCGGTTTCGTGATATTGACGAAGTTCAGAGTATGACATGGCATCAATTTTAGCCTCCTCCGCTTCAATTCTAGATTCAATTTCATCATCAGTTTCTGGCATCTTGTTTGTTATTGTATGGGTGCACCGACTTGATATTTTTTTATGTTTCTATTATTATATACCTTGTACCATGAGAAGACTTATTATCAATATTTTATACCGCTAAGTATGAAGATTGTGCACCCACCTTATACTACTTTCTGTCCTATACAATTGAGGGCGACAAAGAAGGCACCAACAATACCTCTATTTCTATTACTATTACAGCAATGACGACAAAGTTGATAAAGATATATGATTATTGAAATGATTATCCCACCAGGGAAAATGCAGTTTATGTGTAGACTATATTTCTGTACCTGGATTACCAATAAATAATCGAGATATTCAAGTAGGCTTAGGTTATCTCACGTGATCAATACCTATCAATACCTAGACGAAGTTGTTTGTGACTTACTATGTACTTCCTAGCAGCAAATTAAGGATACCTCTCACTCAATAGAAGATAAAGATAAGTAGAGATGATACGATTTACGATGTGAGTGTGCTCCAATCTGAGGCGGTGATTTGTATCAATGCGTATGGGGAGTAACAGAATAGAGTATCATGCACTAATCTATGAAGTGATGAGTAGGTACTATGTCAATTACTTGGTGGTGGTCATCACACGACAGACAAGTACCCGGTATCTTTTTTTATATGGCCAAGTGTGGGGTTGCTCGGCGGGCGGCACGATTGATGTGATGCTCAAAAGTAGAGGAATAGATTGGCGTAGCAAAGTTGTTGTGAAGTTCATCACGCTAAATATCCACGGCATCATCTATATCTACATCACATCCCTCTACATTAACAAATCATACCTATGGCCGATGGACTATTATAAAATGATCACATTGTGGAGGAAAACATCACCATTGCTACTTATTGCAATATCCATTCGATTGTACTTTGTCTCTAAGGAAAGAGATGGATACAAGGATGGTATTAACCAGATTTTAGGTGAATACAATAGATTACAAATGCAGCAAGTGGGTGTGGAAATAAGACCGATAATGAATGGGATAAGAACAGATTTGGAACAACATGTACATGAACACTGCAAAACACACCATGCATATTGTGTGGCAGGATCTGCAAGAGGTGTCACATGTTATTGCGACGGAAAAGAGAGTACATTCATGCCTGATATAATGAGTTTAACAAGAAAAGATACATGGGTCCTAGACTGTAGAGTAAACAATGGCACACGCACAGGAGGATATAAACAAAGTGACTGCAAGCAGCTTGAGGAGGTATATGAGAACGCCAAGAAGAATGGAAAACAACAACATGCAAAGAAGAAGGATGAGCGGAACTGGATCATGACTGATATGGTCTAATTCAATCAAAGTTTAAGTTATTAATCAATATTCTCATAGTCTTCTTCCTCCTCATCTCCTTTACTACCACTGGCAGCAGCAGTAGTAGTAGACGGAGGCAACTGCAACAAAGCCTTGCTATTCTTAGCCCCATCCATTTCCAACATACCTCGTGCATATGTTTCATATGCACGTTTATCACTACTCCCCTCCTGGGTACCCTCCTCATCTCGTCGTAAATACTGCACACACTCCAATAATCGTTCACTAACCTCCTCACTTTCCTCAACCATGTCGGCTAGTTTAATTATTACATATGTCCGTCGTTCTCGTAATGTTTCACGTGTTTTTCTTCCCGATGCCAATAGAAGTAATATTGCCTCAACTACATATAATCGAACTAATACGTTCGGTTCACGTACCTTCTGTGGACCTAATAGCCAATAGTCTGGGTCTAATCCGATTTTTTCTTCAATGGTAAGTTCCTCAGGACCGGCGAGTGTCATTAATAGTGATTTGTCCATATTGACGACATTTAAGAGCCACCATATTGAATCAGTGGCAAAGCAGCAATTCTTGAGTGTCCCAGCAATACCCTGACGACGTGTTGTGTTGGGTGATGATAGTTGGGGTAGTAATGATTGTAAATGAGATGACGTCTCGTCACTGTCAGATTTGTTGTCACCGCCGCCCTTTGTAGAGTGTATAAGCTTCATTAGAAACTTTCGTCCACTTTCCAACTGTGTTATGTTCATAATAACCGCGGCAATATGTTGATATGGATCATAGTGTTCATTCATATCCATTGTTATTGACTGCTTTGCCTTTTGTAATTCAATTGTTGCCTCGTTTGTATGTGTATCTTCTTGATCAAATGCATCATACTCGTCAAAGTCATCATTATCATTGGTACTATGTTGTTGTTCATCTTCTGATAGACTATTCTTCTCCCATGCCTCAACTGTCGCCCTATATGCCGACGAAGACGTATCAATAAACAATGGATTTAAAAACCTTGATAATAGTAACATTGCCGTAGGTTTGGTTGTATCCTTCTTATCATTCTCAACCTTCTCTTCGTCGTTACCATTCTGCATAAACGAAGAAGGAATAGCCTCATTGGGAAAACTCTGTCCAATAAATTCCACAGCTCCCCTCTCATCTCGTGTGGCATTTGCCAATAATGCACATGCATAATTAACTTGTTTTCGCCATTCATTCCATTCTTTTGATATCTTACTCTCCTCACTATTCTCAGCTGCATCACTGCTTTCAGTACTATTGTTGTTCAATGCAGAAATACTAGCAGCAGTACTACTAGGAGGAGTGGGTGGATTACTCAATGCTAATTCAATACATCGTCCGATACCTCTACATTCCAAAAAATCTAATATACATTGATTCCCCACTAATTGATGTGAGCATAATATATTCAAGGCACATAATGCATCATTCGAACCAACAGTTTGTTGTGATGATATTGATGCTATTTTACATAATGGACGTATGACGTTTAATGTTGTTAATGATTGTGTTGCTTCATTATTCGAGGAGTTGGAGGTTGATGGAGTTAGTGCCGCTAGTGTTGCCTCCGCTGCGGCCTTTTGTAAATCATTTCGTGGTGATGAGAGGAAGGATAGTAGTTCTTGATAGATTGTTGCAGTTTCTCCTTCTCCTTCTGTCATGGTTGTAGCGGCGGCGTCTTGAAGAGTAGAGTAGTGCTGATAGATGCATGTAAAAAAATAACAGCTAGCTCGATAATATTACTGGTGCGGTATCTTCGAACTTTACGTGGTATTAAAACGAACCACCACCAATTGAAAAGATCTACATAGCAGCACCGACCATGCAACATATCACTCTAGATATAGAGTGATATTCTAATATCACTCAATCAAAACATCGTTATATATTGCCCGATTAGATGAAAAGTAGAGTAAGTATCGTGGTATCCTTTTAAGTCCACCCCACACCGGCTGTGGCTGTAGTGTCTCTTACTCTTTCTCATGAAGAGGAAGTGCATGGGGTCTCATAAGATGTACTCATACCCTTTATAAGCTATACAAGTTATCTTTTATCTTTACAATCAATACAGATGAGATCTCTACAATATCTTCACTTGTACCATAATAAGGATCTTTACATTTCTTTTCTCTTCAAAACATCACAATGCCTAGCATATCCGTCATTTGTTATGACGGAAAGCATATATACAATACTAACTTTGATAAAACATTCTACCCAAAACATCTGCTGTGGGCTGAGTTGGGGAATCTTTACTCTCTCAAGCATACCTCTAGGCAAAGGCAAGACATAGCACCAAAACAGAAGAAATCAAATATGTACAATTGACAACAAGGTCAGAGGAGGCACTCGTCCCTCCTTCTTCAAATGCAATTCTATCTTCTTCTTGTGGTTGAAAGAGATCAATGGCAGGTGATCCATCAATTGCAGTTACCTCACCATTGTTATCATCTTCTTCACTAACAAAAGGAACTGAAGCATTGGTCGGCACTTCTAAAGAATCAGTAGGCCTAGAAGTCGGAGAATCTGTTTCGATAGAAGTAATCTCTTGCAAAACGTCAGTAGGTCGGGTACTTGGAGATTTACTACTGACTTCTTCATCATCAATAACAAAAGAAGGACAACAGATAAACTCGGCCAGCTTCACTTCTGTACACGTATCGGAGGTATCTTCCAAGGAAACAGAAAATGAGATGAGATCTCCGCAAGTAAAACCGTCGGCACCAGGAACAACCGTCGAAGAATCAACTGTTAGCCCATTCTTGACTTTACAAAAGGTGCAAGGGCTTTCAGCTTTCTTTGGACAGCAAATGATCTCCCCGAGTAGAACGTCATCACAAGTTGTTGATCCTTCTTGAACAAATGCAGCATAATCAATGATCTCCCCACATGTGGCTCCATCGGCTCCAGGAACTAAAGTAGATGATTCAACTAATAGCCCATCTGAACAGAAGGGACATACATTGCCCGACGGACAACAAAGAATCTCTGCACCTTTTACCTCATCACAACTTGTAGATTCTTCTTCGATAAATGATGCATAAGTAACTAGATCTTCACAAGTAGCTCCATCAGCCCCAGGTACTTCCAGAGAAGGTTCGGCCGTCAGTCCTTCGGTACAGAAGGGACATACATTGCCTGAAGGACAACAGAGTATCTCTGCACCTTTCACCTCGGTGCATTGACTTGAACCCTCTGTTAGAAAGGCAGCAAAGGTATTTAAATCACTGCACGTGGCTCCATCCGCACCAGGTACTTCGAGATCAGAAGAATCACCAGTCAGTCCATCCTTACAAAAAGAGCATGGGTTTCCATTTGATGAATGACAACAGATAACTTCCGCTCCCTTTACTTCAGTACATTGATTTGAGCCTTCAGTAAGGAAGGCAGCATAAGCATTGACTTCTCCGCAAGATGCACCATCAGCTCCTGGAACTTCAGTTGATGGTTCTACTGTCAATCCATCCTTACAAAAAGAACATGCCATGATATTCGGAGAAGGAGGTTTGGATATCGTTGGTGAAAGAGTCGTTGGCGCCTTTGAAGGAGATTCTGTGGCGTCACATCGATCATTCGAAGTACCGAAAGTACGTCCCAGACCGACGTTATCAATATCAGAGAACTCAAGCTCAGATGCGCATCCAATTGAATCTAAAACTTGACCCCCATTCCTATCACCAATGTATGGACAGCTCCATGTGAAGCCCAGCGACTCAAGCACTGGGTAGTACATCACATATGCTATGCACATCTCCTCGTCACTGTCAATTCCGAATCGATCACCATCACGGTAATAACAAGTAGTTCTAAAGCCATCTCCAGATAGAAGTTCATATGAGCTCTGAGGAGTATGAAATCCACCTTGCTGCGGGAAATCATACACATCAACAGCTGCCGAGTGAACAACATTATCCCCCCGGACAACTTCATTAGTCATCCGAATCCCGGTCTTGTGCATATGTAAGAACTCATTAAAGACCGTAACTCCATTGTTGTTGTTACTGCCACTAGCGAAAGTTCTTGAACAGTCTCCTCCGCAAGTAAATTGATACTTAGTCATACCGTCGTTGATCTCGTCACCATTCAAACTCAGTATCGGATCTCCTAGCTCTAATATCCCAGCTTTATTTTCTAATTGGTCGTTCATGTAATAAAACCTAACACCACCAGAGACTGTCATGTTTTCTTTGAAAGTAGGATTATCAAAGTGTATTTCCATATGAATAGCCATTGCCCGTTGTTTGTGAAACAATGGCAATCCGACATTGTTAGGCATATCTAATCCCTTGCTTCCTGGAAAATGCGCGTTGTAACGATTTATAATGATGAAAGAGAGGATATTATAATAAATGTTAGTACATGCAGCTTGCAAAGGCAATCATTACAAAGGTAAACTAAGGTCAAATAGAGCCGTCAAGCGCTCACTTTCCTGGAGCCCAAAGATAGACCATTGTCCGAGGGAAGGTAGATTCACAACTCTCAGCAACATAGACCGTGAAATGATGAAAGTGTTGAAGATATTGTTCCGTATCTTCCGAAAAGAAGGGGACAGCTCCAATCATGGCAACTCCAACGTCATCTTGGTCGTCCTTATCAAATAAATCGTCATATGTTTTACACACATCATGATAGGTTGTCTCTTTTGCCGGAATGACATAATCAACTTCACTAACTTCAAAACTTCCATCAGCTTGTTCTTCCAATGCCTCTCGTAACTCCACACCATCATCCGCAGACTCATCTCCCTTTGCAAATAGTCGGATAGAAGCACGTGCTTTATTCTGTCCATGATATGATACTGATTGTCCATTATCACCCCAGGCTGCAATTATACGTGTCGGTGCTGACCATAGCTCTTCATCATTAACAATTGGTATATCTTGTGTATCAAATGTATCTAACGCTCTTTTGACTTCAATGATCATCCATTCCTCTTCCTCTACGACAGTTGCATTAACTAATATCCAATCTTGACAATCGTCAGTTAAAGGTCCTGCACCTTTATCTTCTATGACATAACTATCAATAACTGTATTGGGAGAGGATGATTCAAATAGCATCATATCGCTTCCAATCATTCCGCCAGCCTCTGATATGCCCAATCCTACCCAACCGATGGTATGTACTGCTATTGCAAATTGTATCTCTTCATTATTAACCATCCAGAAAAGAGCACTTCCACTACCATTAGATGTTGAAAGGAATGTATGCTTTTCATATCTGTTAGTTAAATCTGATTCAATTTGTATAGCGATGAGTTGTTCTTCTGGTGTTAGGGTTGTATCCCCATCAAATAAGTTTGATGCATCTGTTGTTGCAACTAATAACACTAAAAGGATGAGGTTTAGAACCAACATGTTTAAGTACTACAAGTATATACCACACACTAGATTTGTCGCTGTAAAAGGTATCACTAACCACTCCTGCAACTAACTACTACAAGCATCATCACCGCACGACAACACTTCTTCGCCGTACAGAAAAAATGACACTCGAAAAAAAAAAGACTTATCAAAGACCACCACCACTTGAATCTTATTCAATGGATCTACGATCATTATTAGCAATAATGTATGATGTACATCAATGATCTAATACCATCTAACTCATTGTCCTACCGGATTGATATTGCTACTATCTTGAGCCTATTCATATAACTTATTCATGAAGATAGGCACCCGGTATCCTTTCATTATTTTATGCAGTATGTAGATGGTTTATTTGTTGAAGTGATATGGTGTATATTATGCCATGAGGGTACTCCAACGAACCCTTCCCTTTGCACAAAAGTGTAAGAGGTATTATCATTGTAGCAGGTGTGTATCATCGTCATCTATTCATAATGGCGGCGGCGAAGATACCAAGAGAGAACATCAACCAACTCGAGTTGTGGTTGCAATGAGTGGTGGTGTGGATTCGTCAGTGGCAGCATATCTACTACAACAAAGTAATAAGAATAATTTAGATGTGATTGGTTTGCATATGAGTAATTGGAATGCATTAGATGAGGATACACAAGATGTGTCAAATAACAATACATATTGTGAAACATCTGAAAAGGAATATAATGATGCAAAGTCAGTTGCTAAGCACTTATCAATACCATTGCATCGTGTATCATTTGCATCCGAGTATTGGATTAATGTGTTTGCTCCATTTGTTGAAAGTTTATCATCTTCTTCTCATGATACTACAAATGACAGTATAGATGGACAACTAGATTGCAATCAGAGTTTGGTACAGTCAGAAGAAAGGGAAAACAGTACAAATGATAGCAATATGGTGATGCCTAATCCAGACTTTGGTTGTAATACACATATCAAATTTGGTTCAATGAAAGATTATACAATTGATCGATTACAGGCAGATTATGTTGCTACTGGACATTATGCACAGTTATGGCATCGGAATTATAAGTCATCAAACAATAGTAGTAGTAATACCAATGATGATGGAAACTACTTTCATGATTGGATGAAAGAGACATCAAGGATATTAGAGCAAACTGTCATGGACTCGATTGCAGGACGGCCCGAAGAGGAGTGGATATTGAACAATACCAGCAATTCTCCTTCTTCTAATCACTATCCAATGCTAATCGCCGGTGCAGATAGAAGTAAAGATCAAACCTACTTCCTATCAGGTGTCAAGTCAGAGGCATTTAAGAATGTCATCTTCCCTCTTGGTCATTTGGCAAAGAGTCAGAGTCAATTACATACTACCACTGAGAAGAATCGTCAGCAACAACAAAAGCAGTCTGTACGAGATATTGCACATCAAGCCAATATACCCACCGCATCAAAAAGTGATAGCATGGGTATATGTTTCATAGGGAAACGTAACTTTGGTAACTTCGTTGCACAATACATGCCAGAACCAACAACGCCCGGAGATTTTGTAGATGTTGATACAAATCAAGTTGTTGGTAAACACGAGGGATCAATGCATTATACTATTGGACAGGGTGCAAAGATATCTGGTGCACCGGTAAAATACTTTGTATGCGGAAAGGGAAGAGGAGGGAGTGGTAAAGACAACAACTATTCAAACACGGTATTTGTTTGTAACAACACTCATCATCCAGCATTATACACTGATGAATTGTGGGTTGATTTTAACTCTTTTAATTGGATTGGTCTTGGAGGTACTGAAAGTGATAGGTATGGTATGGGCCTTGACCATATTCCTCGACCACTGGTAGAAGGCAAATTAATCAAGCTCTTGGCAAGGACGAGACATTTACAACCCCTAGCTTCGTGCACTGTCTCATGGAGAAGAGTCAACAGCGACAATAGCACACAATCAAACACTAATAGAGGCCATCTTGTTGTGCATTTTGACAACCCAATGAGAGCAATAACACCCGGTCAAATCGTAGCACTGTATGCTGGAAGTGATGGTTTAATCTGCTTGGGAGGTGGACCTATCAAGAGTAAGGGAACATCGTTCATGGATCGTGGTATTGACGAGATATCACTAACTGCATTGCACCCTTCGGGTCACAATGATTTGTCACTTCAAAACTTATAACATATCATACTTTGCATAACTGAACATATTTGATATTATAATACTTTGTATAACTTCATACTACTTAATATCAAATAAAAGTTAGAGATCATATTCGTTGAATTACAATATGAATTAGTACTCTATTTCTCGTCCTTTAATTATAATTTTGATAATCTGGGTCATTAAACAATCTACTCAAATGCTCAGCCTGTACTAATACTGTATCTAAATTTGTATCCGCTAATCTCAATTGAAAGTTAATTTCTTCGGCATCTGTTAATTTCATATGCTTACGATATTCAGCCTGTGTTTTACGTTTCACATAATTCTGTCTATTGGGAGTTGGCATACGTTCGGCACCGCGGAGTAATTGTCGATAGAGTGATAAGGCACGTATTCTTGTTGATTGAGCATCAATTTGTGGTGTAGAAGTGTTGGTTGGGGTATCCTCTTCTTTTATTGAGGATTCACCGACATTATTGACAACACCCGAAAATGCAGATATTCTAGATTGATATGACGTGCATATAATACGCTCCGCAGAGGATATGCGGGCAAATGATGAGCGGTAACAAGCGGCAAACATAGGAGAGTAGTTGTGGAGAGTTATGAATTTGGGAATGAGATATTTTTAGCGATTCAACAATGTCTTATTGCAGTAGTCAAGCAACTTGCAGATGGTGATTGCTATCAGCAAGTACAGTCTGTAGGTTGTTGGTATACTAAAACAATCTGTATTAGTCTCTTAATATCTCTCTCAGTTGATGGTGTTGGCTGTTCTGCAGCGGCGCTGATCATATCATATGAACAACAAAACTACCTAAACTCAGATTTTATCTAAGGAATCTAAAATTTCATCACCGCACACACATAAATAAACATAACTCTATCACAAACACCATACAACATAATATGTCGATTGATGAATCTAAGCGCCTACGAAGGAACTATCTCTCATTTACTGACTTCCCCGATACAATATTAAAGTCAGTAACAGATTATTTATATCCAGTATCAAGGCATTATTTGCAGTAGCACTATCAGCACCGTCGACGTCTGCATCTTGGTGGACATCAAACATACAACAACATTTATCACTATCTAGCAAAGCAATTATATCAAATGGTCAATGGGATGTACTTGATTTTGGTAAAGTAAGGAGGGCATTGACAACAAAACTTAATGATGATGATATTAGAGCTTTATTGGTGTGCATTAGAGCAAAGAGTAAACTCAAAAGATTAATGCTCACAAACTGCCTCCCAGTAACATATGCCCTACAACCATTACAAGGAACTATTGTATTAGAGAAGTTAGATCTCGACAAGAACCAACAATCATTGTCTGTAGAAGCTATCGTTCCATTTCTTGTTAGTATTATCGATAATCATGCAAACTCTTTAAAGCATATAACACTTCCTGAAGTTTGGGCACAACGTACAAGTTCAACACTAGATAGATTTCTTAGAAGATATAACGGAATGCTAGACTATCGTCATTTCAATTGTGCAGGTTGTAAAGGTAGAGAGAATTGTGCAGAATCTGCGTCTGATGTTACATGGTTAACTTCTGGAATGAAACACATTGGAGAGGAGATATTTTCCCCCCAGAACTTCACTTGCTATAAGTGTTTAAGGAATTTCTGCGACGATTCAGATAAGACCATGTGTTGTTACTCTTGCTGTCTGAGGCAATGCAGTGAATGTGCCCCTCCTATTGATTGTGCAGAATGTTGTGAACCAGATAATTTCAGGTGTTCATTATGCGTAGAAGATGACGAGGACACAACAAAAGTTAAATGCGAGGAGTGTCGAGAAAACTATTGCCAATGGCACAAAAGTGTTCGACTCTGCTTTGTTTGCAATATGAAACGATGCAGAAGTTGTACGGGAGGGCAGTTAGGACCTGAGGATCATCGTGTTTGCAAATACTGTTCAAAAGCAATCTGTTTTGATTGTGACATGGATGACATTATGGTATTTTGTGATGGGTGTGCGGAATGCATGTGTTTTCAGTGTATTGAAATGAGAGGGGACGCCAATAACGGTTGCGTAGACTGTAATACGCTTGCTAGGGAACATTTGAGAAATAAACGTGACAGGCAATTAGAAACATCAAACCCCGGCATGGAGGCATTGAGGCAGGCCATCAGAGAGGGGAAGATAGCCTACCAGGCCCGAGGCCCTTAATAACAATTAAGGAAGCAGGGTAGGAAGGCATTCGACCTAAAATTAGAGCCTATAAGTGAATCGAGTTCATAATTAGCGAACGAACGACCTCTCTAGCAACTTCAAGATTTGCTGCTCTATTTACTACCTCCTATAGCTGGTATGTTCTATAGGTTGTTGGTATGCTAAAGCACTCTGTATTAGTCTCTTAATATCTCTCTCAGTTGATGGTGTTGGCTGTTTTGCAGCAGCGCTGATCATATCATATAAACAACAAAACTAAACTCTATCCTCAATCCTCAACACTCAATCCTCAACACAAGATTTTTATCTATTGTATCTAAGGAATCTAATCATCACCACACACACATAAATAAACATAACTCTATCACAAACACATACAACATAATATGTCAAGTGATGACTCTAAGCGCCAACGACGGAACATCTCGTTTACCGACTTCCCTGATACAATATTAAAGTCTGTTACTGACTATCTTCATCCAGTATCACAGGGATTATTTGCAGTTGCACTGACGGCACCATCCAGACGGCCAGGACCTCATTATTGGATGAAACCAAATTCTTGGCTAGCACCTAATATTCTACTCCAGCTATCACGTCCAAGTAAGGCTATAGTATCTGCTGGCCAGTGGGATGTACTTGATTTTGGATCATTAGATGATACTTTGATACATGGTCTCTGGAACTACGATATGTTAGCATTATTGGTCTGTATTAATGCTCGGCATAAACTCAAGATATTAAAACTACATGAAAATTCAAATGAAAATGGACATGGTCTGTGTCCACTAAAGGGGTCAACTGTATTAAAACAGCTTGATCTACATCCGGATAATGAATCTCTAAGCCCCGAAACTACTCTCCCCACTCTTGTTAGTATTATTGATGATCGGAATAATTCATTAATACATTTAACACTTCCAAATAGTTGGGCACATCGAGAACAGGATTACTCGCCACTAAGACAATTTGTCAGAAGGTATAACGGTATGATGGAATATAAGAGATTTAATTGTGCAGAATGTGCATCTCGAGGGCTTATTACTAGGGTCGGTGAAGAGTACGTTTGCTTTGAAGGTGGTACATGGTTGGAAAGAACTGACAGAAGAACGAGCCGGAATTGGGAAGGGAGTTATAATCCCCAGGCATTCACATGTTACAGTTGCTTAATGAATTATTGTGAAGAGGCTGATGACAGGGTTATACATTGTCGCGAATGCAAAAGGGCGCGTTGCGGTAAATGTTCTCCACCTAATGATTCTTGTGCAATGTGTGGTGACCCTTATGAAGAAGAAGGCGGGTACTGCTGCTCTCTCTGTGTAAGCAAGAATAACTTTGATACCAAAAAGTGTGAAAGGTGTGATACTACATACTGTGTTAGGCACAACAATATACACTCGTGTTGCAATTGCGGTTTGACACTATGCGAGGAATGTGGCGGATATTCTATTTGCAAATACTGCTCTAAAGTTATTTGCCAACAGTGTAACGACGGCGAGAGCATCATGGCATCCTGTGAGTGGTGTCTTCAAGACATGTGTTTCCGGTGTATTGAAAAGAGAGGGGAAGACGCTGATTATGATTGTGCAGACTGTCAAGAGGTGGCCTTGAGTCACTTAATAACAATTAAGGAAGCAGGGTAAAGTTGCTACTTATACTAAAATGGTAATACAAAACTGGCAAATCTATTATTACAGCGTCTATCTATTCTATATTCTATCATAGCTTCTCTATCCTATCTATAAACCCTATCTAAAAGGCTTCTAAAAGGGCAGACCGCCCCCCCAACACAATCTTTAAGGGTCAGAGGAATGGGCTGGATGGACCAATTCTCCGCTCACCATACACACTCCCATCTCCCATTCTTCCGTAACACTTCGCCAATCATACCCGTCATACTTATATTCCTTCTTATTACGTACTTTGTTTAATCGTACTTCATACGATGAACTATACATATTACGTCGTTGTGATGGTGATAATGTTGAGGAATGTGGTATTGGTTGAATCTTTACTGATGTTGAGAATGATACACCTGATCGTCGTTTCTTGGTTGAGGAAGAGGAGGATGAGATGGAAGAATTTAAGGAAGCAGTATCATCTGATTCTAATGATGAACCTGAGGCTACACGGACTAAACCTGGTGGGATGGCATCCTGACGCTCTTGATGATCTTCATTGATAGATTTATCAATATCGTCAACAATTGCCTGTTGAGTATGATTTAATCTAGCAAAGGTGCCTAATAGCCATGACCCACCACCTTGTTGTTTCACACTTGATATACTCCCTCCTCCTCGGTAGCACTGCTCTTCTTCCTCCTCGCTATCACTCGAGTAGCAAATTGCGACTGTAGGACTCTCATGTATTGTATGATCATATCCCTTAAGTTCACTATATGTTGGTACCTGTTCTGTGGATAGGAGTTGATAATGGGCTGGTGGTAAGGAAGATGATGAGCCCATGTCGTCGTTGAGTGAGGAACATGAATTTGTTGTTGTGCTTGAATCGCTATCGTTAGCGGCGTCGTCGGCGGTTGTGGCACAATCATCATTATCATCGGTGGTATCATTAACTGACATACCCATTAATGGTGATAACCAGAAGGCATCGTTGGCTGATAATACTGTACGGGTCATGGTTGTATTATAGTGTGGTGGTAAGTTATTGCAATGAGAGAGTTAGACCGTTAGAGAGTTGCCTCCGCTGATTAATAGTTTGATAATCGTCGCCGTTGAAAAGATTATGAGTACTGCAAATTGATAAGAGTGAGCTGGTTTTGATTATGGGATTACAAGGCCGGCGCTCTCATTTATACTATGTCCTTGCCATCGTAGATAATAAATTGTTGGTGGTTGTGCTGTGCGTGTTTGGTGGCTGTGCTGTTTCCCGAAGCTAAATGTGTATGACTTGTGGTAACCACAACTCACGGGCCTTTCAAAAACAAACAGCCCTTTCTTATACTTCAAAGAAAACAACATATCAGTCCAAATAACAATAGACTGTCTTTCTTGTAAATCATTAACTAACACCACTCACAAGTTGCAAATAAGAAGAGAAATAGGGACTCAGACTTATCCGCCACAATTTAGCCCAGCCTCTCTTCTACGATCAACAAGTGATTGTTTAGTACTGCCATGCCAACCTTGAGGGTAATAGGCTGCATCGTATATTGCAGTGTAGTGTATGCTGAATGATAGTGATAGATGATGATGAGCATAGAACTTACATCAAAGGATACCGCATAAGTAACAGCTGGTATCCTTTTTTGTTTGATGAGATGTTACTGGCTACTGGATATGTTTATTGTATGCTAGTATTGGTTGGATACGTTTCCTATCGATGTATGTACTGATATTAAAGCGGCTTAGTTGTTTATCTCTGTTTCCTTAAAACTCGACAATACACGAGAGTATACGAATATGCTACTGCAGAAGTAACAGAACCATCTTCTCTCTTCAAAGTAGCTTCGGAAATACCCAAGTATCGATATCCTTCTTTTCTTAGAGCCACACTGTCTTGCTCACCACATACATTCATGTTCGACAAACATAAGCAAACTTCTGCATAAATAGTTGAAAAAGCGACATCGTAATACGATATTGCTACAGGATCCATGTAGGATGGATACTTTTCATCTTCCTCATTCAACATATACACAATGTCATCTTTTGCTGAAGCATACGCTTCTCCATCAGAGTTAAGGCAATTCAGTATGATCATCATTGGGGTTGCCATGTGAATTGCCACAGGATGAGTCTTCTTCCCTCCCTCGGCCATTGGCTGAATAATATGCTTCTCGTACAACTCAAGAGCGTGGGCAGCTTTATCTGTCCCTTGATCTTTGAAACAAAGACAAATCGGGTATAGTATCAAGCTAAGGCTCAAAAACTCTTGTTCTCCAATCTCTGGTAGTATCTTTTCAATAATGTAGTCACACAGTCTAAGTGCTTCTTCCTTTCTACCTAAGTAGCATAACCAAGATACTGATGCAGCTAAGAGTTCAGCGCAATGGTCGCTAACATACTCTTGTAGAATGACTTTAGAATGCAATCGAGGCTCGTATATAAGTTTCATTTTATCCAAGGCTGAAAGAGCGTCTTCGTATCTTCCATGTTTTCTCATCATGTCTGCCTTCATGGCCAAAGATCGACCATGGTGGTATTGTTGGAAGCTTGTCTCTTCCACAAAACTTAGCGCCACTTCATTCTCAAAATCCTCAGGAGACTGGCCATCTGGAGGATTGTAAGTTTGTACCATCTTCGTCATTGCAACCATAAAAGAGTAGCCTGGGAATATAACACTCCTATCCTTCATCAACTTTTTAGCAGGGGCCTCTTTGAATATGCTCAGGCTACCCATACAGGTCCTAAAAGCTCGAGACTTTGCCTCTTCCCCTTCGTTATCACTGGGTTTTGACTGAAAGACTTTCCACCAGCGTTTGGCACTATCAATCATAGTCGAGACCACTACTTCCAATTCCTTAGGTCCCAGAGATCTTATTTCTGACGAGTTAAAACCATCCTCCCATGTGTACTCGCCGTCTGACTTGAATAAAGTAAGGATACACTTATCGATTTCTAAAGCCTTGTCGGGCTTCTCCATCTTTTCAAACAAATCACCCATGATTGACGAACTTTCGGCTGCCTTCAATCTACCCGAACTGTATTCACTGCTTTCATCAATTGATAATGACGATTTTGAGAAAGATTTTGCAATGCGGAAGCAGAGGGGGAGGGTTAAGCTCAAGACTGAAGCCCCCATCAGATATGCATATGCTTCTACTGTATCCTTGATCATTGTTGCAGTTGGTAGAGTGATAATCAAGATACAGCATGATGCGAAGAGAGATGATGTAATCTCGGACAGCTCTCTGAATTGATCAGGCACTGCCCCATCACCCTTTGTATTCAGTAGTAATGATACGAAGAAGGGTATAACAACTAATACTATTCCGACTGCAAGAGACCACGAATCCAAATCTGATTCACATATGTATACTTCTTCATATACCTCAACACTTTCCAATCTGACGCTTGGTATTGAAAGATTAATAATTTGTAATATGATTTGTGGTATCATCAATACTGCTACTACCCACATTGAGTCTGCAAAGGTAATCTTAGAACGAATACCAATATTACTAATTGATTTCTTCTTTCCACAGCTACTGATAAATCCTCTCCAACTTGATATTCTACTCAATAATTTCATAATTGCTAATCTTGATACTGTGATTGATGTTTCCATCTTCCCGACTCTGGCATTATTATCCTCTTCCCTAAATGATCGTGAAGCACCCATGATACATCCAATTCTCCACGTCCTTACTAATAAGATATTCCCCATAAAAGAAAGGCATGTAAATATTATTGGTTGTCGAAGTGCACAACTGATGTCAAATTCTGGCAAAGTAAACATGAAAGATGCAAACGTTGCAATAGCCCCACATATTGCAAATAGTGCCAATAATACCGGTTGATACAATTCAAGAAGCACGTTACTCCGATTCTGATACAATGTTGCAGCAATATATAATTGTATACACCCGAAGATGCCTAAGATTATGCCAAAGCATGTCCGGAATATCACAGTACTATCTAAACTTCCAATAATGGCCGCAAGGGCAATAATGAGCAGCATAGCCATCCCTAATACTCTTTGTAATATCTTCGTTTTTCTAACTCCATCTTTTGCTGCATTGTTATTGTGAGTTACTGGCTCCCACACTAAAGTGGCATCATAAACAGGATCGTTCGAATCATCTACAAGTGTAGCCTCAAGAATAGGTACATCAGTAGAATGTTGTATGGTCTCATTGTCATCTCCCGTCATAGAGGTTATACTTTCATAATCATCTTGCGATTCTACTGAACTTACACGATATGGCGACCTTCTAACCATAGGCGGTAGCGGCGGCCTACCCTCACTTTCAATATCTTCTCCTTCCCTGTCTGAAGTAACAACAGCTGCAGCTGGCTTTTGATTAATCTTATTTTTCAGTACATCAATTGCATCATCTTCAATAAATGCAGGAGGTAAATCAGGGCCATCATTGTCGCCATGGTATTCTATTTTACATTCTTCCACATCATAATTTTCTGGAGATGAGACAACAGTATCATAATTACATCAAGGATACTTTCTTGTGTAGTACTAACGTCGTTAAGGCGGCTAATACTACTATCATCATTTGCAACATCATCGACATTATTGTTGGTAGGCATTTCCATAATATTGAGTAGTAATACAATGAAACTACCGACCCTTGACTTGATATCAATAGAGAGTAGGTACCTACATCAATTAAATGAGTATTGAGTATCAAGAGCAAGACTTCTCTGAGAAGAACGTCGTTCAAAAAAAGTGACAACTACACATCCCGATCAACGAGTGACTGTTTAGTACTGCCATGACAACCTGAGGGTAATAGCTGCATCATATATGTGTAGCTGTATGGTGTATGCAGATGATAGTGATAGATTATGATGAACAATATAGGTATAGCACTTACATCAAAGGATACTGCATAAGTAACCAGCTGGTATCCTTTTTTGACTGATGCGATTGTAGTAAGTTATACATTTCCTATATTTAATCTCTAGTGGCGGCTTTAGTTTGTCTCTATTTCCGTTTCCTTAAAACTCGACAATACACGAGAGTAATACGAATACGCTACTGCAGAAGTAGCAGTTCCATCTTCTTTCTTTAAAATAGCCTCGGATAGATCCAAGTATCGATATCCTTCTTTTCTTAGTGCCGCACGAGCTTGTACCTCACATGCATCCATCTTTGCCAAACACAAACAAACTTCTGCATAAATAGTTGAAAAAGCGATATCTTAATACGATATTGCTCCAGGATCCATGTAGGCTGGATACTTTTCATCTTCTTCTCGTTCATCATATACACAATGTCATCTTTTGCTGAAGCATACGCTTCTCCATCAGAGTTAAGGCAATTCAGTATGATCATCATTGGGGTTGCCATGTGAATTGCCACAGGATGAGTCTTCTTCCCTCCCTCGGCCATTGGCTGAATAATATGCTTCTCGTACAACTCAAGAGCGTGGGCAGCTTTATCTGTCCCTTGGTCTTTGAAACATAGACAAATGGGATATATGATGGATGTAAGGCTCATGAACTCTCGCTCTCCAATCTCTGGTAGTATCTGTTCAACAATGTAGTCCCAAAGTCCGAGTGCCTCTTCCTTTCTATCGAAGTAGCATAACCAAGATACTGACGTAGATAAGATTTCAGAACAATGATCAGTGACATACACTTCTACTAATACCTTTGAGTGCAGATGAGGCTCGTATATCAGTTTCATACTTTCAATGCTTTTAATAGCATCTTCGTACCTTTCATACTTTCTCATCATATCAGCTTGCATGGCAAGGGCGCGGCAATGGTTGAACTGTTGGAAGACTGTCTCCTCCACAAAGTTAAGTGCCAGATCGATTTCAAACTCCTCGAGGGATTGATTGTTGGGGGGGTTGAAGTTTGTGACTTGATTATTGCAATCAATTGGCTATAGCCCGGAAATACAACAATACGATCTTTCAACAACAACTTGGCAGGTGCCTCTTTGAACACGTTCAGCGCATCAAGACAAGTCTTCGTAGCTTTTGTTTTTGCATCTTCCTCTGTTGGATTTGATTGAAAGATTTCATACCATTGCTTGGCACTATTGATCATAGTAGAAACCACTACTTCTAGTTCTTTAGGTCCCAAAGACCTTGTCTCAGACGAGTTAAAACCATCATCCCATGAGTACTCGCCGTCTGACTTGAATAGAGTAAGGATACCCCTACCTATTTCTACTGCTTTGTTTTGCTGTCCCATACTACTGAACATCTTTCCCATTATAGCTGTGTCTTCAGCTTCCTTTAATCTGGTTAAGTTGTGTTCACTATTTAAAGATAATCTTTTATTGGATGTTCGAGTAGGCTTCCCTACTATCTTTTTTGTGCCTTGGCTCTTTATAGCATGTGCTCTTTTCAAAGCAATGCAAAAGCAGCATGGAAGCGTGAAGCTCAAGACTGAAGCCCCCAATAGATATGTATATACTTCTGGTACTATATCCTTGGTCGTTGATGCGGTTGGTAGAGTGATAATCAAGATACAGCATGATGCGAAGAGAGATGATGCAATCTCGGATAGCTCTCTGAATTGATCAGGCACTGCCCCATCACCCTTTGTATTCAGTAGTAATGATAGGAAGAAGGGTATAACAATTAATGTTATTCCGATAATGAGAGACCATAGGCCAGCGGCTGATTCACATATGTATACTCCTTCATATACTTCAACACTTTCCAATCTGATTGGTATTGAAAGATTTATAATTGTAATATGATTTGTGGTATCATCAATACTGCTACTACCCACATTGAGTCTGTAAAGGTAATCTTCCGACGAATGCCAATGACTAGTTGATTTCTTCTTTCTGATGAACCCTGCCCAACTTGATATTCTACTCAATAATTTCATAATTGCTAATCTCAATGTTGTTATTGATGTTTCTATCTTTCCGGCTCGGTCACTATTATCTTCCCTAAATGATTGTGATACGCTCATGATACATCCAATTCTCCACGTCCTTGCTACTAAGATATTACCCATGAAGGTAAGGCATGTAAAGATTATCGGTTGTCGAAGTGCACAACTGATATCAAATTCTGGCAATGCAAACATGAAAGAAGCAAAGGTAGTCAACGCCCCACATATTACAAATAGCGCTAACCATACTGGCTGATACAACTCTAGAAGTAGGTTGTTCCGATGTTGGTATAGTATCGCAGCAACATATAATTGTATACATCCTAACATTGCAATAGTGCCATAGCAAGCCCTAAATATTTTCATATCATCATCAACTTGATAATCTAAACTACCAATTGCAGCGGCAAGGCTAACGACGAGCAACACGGCAACCGTACCGACTATTCTTTGCAGTCCTCTTTCTTTCATTATATTTGCTATCTCTCACAATACCTAATACACCTTTTATTAAATTTTGAGCTAGTAGCTTCTCTGAGAAGTAAAGCATGACTTAGTGAGCCGCAACTCCGTGCATTTGCTTCTATATAGGTTACCCAAATAGTAGAGGTCATTGAGACGGAAGCTATATCTAATTGGACTAGGGTATGAATAAATAGTAAGGCGTATGTGTACACGCTTGGGAAGATTGAGTTAGTGACCACTATATCATACAAGTTATGTGTGATTGAGATGTGATGCAACAACGATTGAGCTGACTTCGATTCTAAAAATCTCATTTATTTTCTTATCACTAAATACTTTACACTTCCACACGCACGTGCATATAATCCCCTTAGCCCTATAAATATCATCCATAGAAGGCATCTTGTAATCTCGACTCATAATCATTCACCATATCAGTAATCTGCTTCTCCAGACTTTGAATATGTGACTGTAATCGACCCTCCTTTGACTTTTGCATCTCCATTGTATTCTGAATCTTGGCCATCTCTGACTTGTGCTTGCGTTGCTGTTGTTTCAGCTCCTTCTTACATTCCTTGAGCTGTGCCTTGATCTCTTGAACGGCAGCCTTGTCATCATCAGCATCCACTTGTTCCTCCTTGAGACGTTCAATCTCTTCCTTGAGCTTGGATACCTCCTTCTCAAACTCCTCATCCTTCTCGGCAATCGCCTTCTGGATATTCTTCTTGTAGTCATCTTCCTTCTGTTGTATGAGATTATCAATCTCTAGTTCAGAGAATGAGCTGCTTAGCTTCTCGGCATTCATTTGTTTCAGCAACTCATCCTCACGCTCTGTCCATGCCTGTTCCTTCTCCTTGATATCTCGAAGCTGCTTGATGTATGATGCCTCTCGTTCCTCGAATGATTGCTCAGTCTTCTTCTTGGCATCACGGATCTCCTGTAGATACTCATCTTCCTTCTCGATGAGGATCTTCTCATGCTTGATCTTGAGGTCACGGATAGTCTCGGTATACTCATCATCTTTATCTTGCATGGCACGTTTATGAAGCTTGTTAGCCTCCCACAGCTTTTGAGTATTGTCATCATCACTCTGCTGCAACTTCTTGATCTTCTTTTTGAGGGTATTAACCTGTTCAGAAGACGAGGTTGTGTGGTTGTCTACCTCTAGCTCATTGTGCTCATTCGCCTTTTCAAGTTCTTTAACACGAGCCTCAGATGCTTCAAGTTTTTGCCTCATCTCTTCCAGGTCATCGCCTGCCTTCTGCTGCTCGTTCTTTGAGTTATCAATCTCGAGTTTAGCCTTGTGCAAGCTTTTACAAAGACTCTTCATATCTTGTAATTGATTCTTAACAGTCTCCCCGTGTGACTTGATACTACTCTCATTCTCATCCTTGAGGACTTTAACTTGCTTCTCCAGTTCAGCAGACTTGGCCTTTTCTTTTGCAATCATATCCATTAACTCTTCGACCGTTTTGTTTTGCTGAGGCATTGAGGTATTACCGCTATTGATCTTGTTGCTTTTCAGACTTACTACTCCCTTCAATTGACCATTGCAATCATCATGCTCGAGAAATGTTAGCTTGCTCACACCATCATCTTCCTCATCATCACGACTATCTTCGCTCTGAATTGTACTTAACATGGGGGTTAACATTGTAGCTTTAGCAAGTGCCGCCTCAGCTCTATCCTTCTCAGCTTTTAGCCTATTCACTTCTACCTTGAGTGCCATCTCATTCTGTG
>Ga0214480_100070_pt1 | contig 40523 bp, 27 predicted proteins | sample M1_20Mar14CPVII9_3_FD_165042 | JGI IMG/M metagenome (GOLD analysis project Ga0214480, IMG submission 165042) | Marine eukaryotic communities from Monterey Bay, California, United States - M1_20Mar14CPVII9sort6BwellE17 | ecosystem: Environmental > Aquatic > Marine > Unclassified | place: USA... | reverse complement strand
GGGGTACATGATCTTTGATGTTTGGTGCACCAAAGTAAACTGGAAGTACACCTGAGTTAAGAGCACCCCATAGCTTTTCAGTTATGTAATCCGGAGTGCGTTGATTCTCGAATGCTAGATATAGCAAGTACTGCCTCATTACGGCCGTTTTGTTTTTTAAATCGTTCTTGGGTAGTTTCTTATTATTCAGACATCCGGATAGAGAATCGACTGTGAGATTACTTCCCATCAAATCTTTCACCAACTGTTCTCTCTTACTCCTTGATCCACAGTTCCTTGCTAAGAACACGGCAGCTTTTTTACCTTGATTGAATGGAACTGGATCATTTTGAATGAGAGCATGAGTACCGTTCCAATTAACAGTAGTGAATCCAAAGTATGCTATTGGAACTTCACTTTCAAAGGAAGTTGTTGCATAGAATTGATTGTCTTTCCAGGCATTCTTATTTATAACCAAATTCTTATGAATAAATTCACCCTCCATCGACCATCGAATACCCCAATTAGTACCATAGATATTCATAACTTTATTTATACCCTTAAGTTCTTTCCCTTTCTTATAACACTTGACATCACAAGGTGGCCTTTTCGTTTCTGTGTAAGCCAGTTCATCACTACTTGCAAATGGCGGAGCTGTAGAAAATGTATCATCATAAGTATCAACTCCTTTCTTTATCAATATTCCAGGAAACTCTTGTATGTTATCATGTGTCGGGGGTTTGGGAAACGAATGAGACCGCAGTAGATTAACATCAATATTGAGTCTGCAATTGTCAAGTTTCTCATCCATCAAACTTATGTATTTCTTTGGCCCTATAATCACACTATTGTTCTTTCCACATTCAATGAATTGGTCCCAGCTTAAAGGATTATAAATTATATGGTGTGATGTATTATTTAATGTATGTGATGCAGAGTTGCATCTATCGTCAATTTGATATGAATTATTCAGTTGTGATAATTTCTTTTCTTTATAACAAGATATAGCCTTTCGTTTGTTCGACGATAGTGCTACATCTACTTCAAGTTTCTCTATTCTTTGGAGTATTATTGTTGTTTTCGGTAATGGCAGGACTATTGAAGAAATTGGACCTTGAATGGGATAATTGTCATATTCATCATCGTCTAATACCGATCGGAAGAAGAATGGAATATAATGGTTGAAGTCATCTGTGTAATCTCGTTGATATAAGCCAAACAACAACATGAGCAACAGCTGGGCACTGATGCAAAAGAAGATCAAATATTGACTTATTCTCAGGAAACTGCATCGCCTTTGGCGACGTAGGGGTAAACCAGGCATTCTTGGCTTAGTATATCAATTCTCTGGCCTTGACCTGCGCCCCTTTAATAGTTTCTAAACTAAAGGGACATGCATACAATAATTATTGACATAGGTGGCCTTGATCCAGTATGACGGGTACACGGTTCCCATATATATGGAGGGCAGCCATCCTTCATTGGATCAAGCAATGCAGGGATGTTTCTTCGCCAAAGTTGTGGTTAATTCCTAAAAAAAAGAATGCGTATCCAGCTAGGGCGATGATCATCATCAAGCACAAAGCGCATCCCCAATTTAGTTGCAGAAAAAAGTTACCCATGAGTATGCTCATAGATCTACGAATATAAGAAACAAGTCTGAAGAATGTGTGTGGGGAGCATCGGTTGAATTTAAAGAAAAGATCACTGCTTTTTTAGTCAAAAAGTATGAGTATTACTCTTTTTGTAGTCAATGCGTTGGTTCAAGGAATGATTTGTTTCATTCTTTGCTCCCTAGGAGATTGTAGACTGAAATGGGGATTACTTATATATGAGGCTATATTGGGAAGATGAGGGTATGCCCAATAAGAAAAAAAAGTCTAGACTCTTATATTGGAATCGATTCCCCAGTGGCATCTGAACACTTTTCAAAGGGCTTCAAGGTGACCTTTTTGCTCCTCTTTTGTCGTGATATCTCTGCTGCTAAATTGCACATCCAGCTTTCGATTCCTCTTTTACGATTGTGCCAATTTTTTTGCTTTGTTGCCCAACCATGTTCTGGTGTAATATGCCATTGCCGACTTGTATTGAGTAAACCAACGAAGTTGGAATTCCATTGTTCCTCTGACCGGTTCCTCCACTCATGGTACTGCATGTAGGCATCGTTATCATTATCTAACTGAAGAAGAAATTTCCCAAGCTGCTTGGAGGATGTGAAATTGCGGACATCAATATAACTGTCATTGCTTGGCATAAAATTAGCATGAACTGAAGTCCCATATATTATTGGAACCATACCATAAGCTAAAGCGATCCACATCTTTTCGGATACATAACCATCACAAATGTAATTTTCTGCAGCAAAATAGAATTTGTACCTAGTCCCCATTTGTATCCACTCGGAATGCACATTCATACCAAACCCATCTCTGAGTAGCCCTCTACCAGTAGATTTCAATGAGAAGTTTGCATGGTGGTTGTTCCAACATTTACCAATTGAATGGACAGGTATTACCTCATTTAAGCGTTTGATGTATTCTAGCCTTCTTGAAACAGAATGACAATTCTTTGCCACCCATACAACTAATCCATCAGACATACGCTGTTCAGGTGGTATGATTGGGTGCCTTAATCGATGGTGTAAATGGTCAAAGCCTAAGTTGCTAAAGATGGATGATGACTGTAAAGTAGGGTTGCCTCCCAAAAAAATCGAATATTGGCTCATGTTCAAAGGATTGTGCTCAAACTGGTCATGCTGGGTAGACTCCCAAGACCACAGAATATTGATAGCATCGCTTTCCCAAGGTTGAGGTTGTATTTTTGAAAGAGTTTTACATTCTGGCGGTCGTTGTGGGTAGGGCACATCAATGTCTGATGCATAATATATTCGACTATCAGGTTTGCTCGCATTTGTATTAAAAACGACGACTAGGTCTTGAGGTGTTTCTGGTGCCTGATACTGATATGAACTACGGCATGTATATGGCCCCCCTGGTTGAAGAATTTCCCCAATAACACAGCTCCCTACATCAATAGTAATAGTTTCAATCAACTTGTTCGATGTTGTATTATTGTATAGGTTAATCTTTGATTTGATGGTTTCTTTTGTTGGAGGGTTGTATATAATATCTATTGTACGATTGTGTTCCAGCAGAGAATCCGTTTCTCCTGTTGTTGATGTTATTGATTCATCCAATTCTACTGTATTAGACAATGTATCATTATTCGTAGCCAACTTGTCCTTTGCTAGATCAGCCTCTCTAATCTCTAATACAATACTTTGCAAAGTTTGGTAATCATAGTAAGACATTCGCCATAATATAGATATAATCAAGGTTCCTGTAAGGAGGGTGATTTTCATAACACCACGCATACTTATCACTATCTCTTCCGGTAACGTTTTGGTGGCATAGGCTTATTTCACGTTTTGCATGTATCCGAACAACGTTTTGCAAGTACCCGATTAACGTTTTGCAACGGATACAAAACAGCATTAAAGATTACACCTGTAATATTTATATCAATTTTTGCAACTTAGACCGTAGTGACAACCGTAGTGATCAATCAAATTGCAAAACGTTAACCATGAAGGCCTCTCTTCTTTGCTCCGATACTACGGAACTACTTGAGTTAGAGATACGGCATACCTACCTCGCTTAAAGGTGTTTGTTGCAGTTATTCTGGCGATGGGCGATACATACCATCCATCGTATTTGTATCACAAGACTACTCCAAAGTTGGTGCATCAAATTGCAAAACATTACCATGAAGGCCAACTCTTCTTTGCTCCGATAATACGGAAATATACGTGTTAGAGATATGTCATACCTACCCCCAATTAATGTGTTTATCGAAGATATTCTGAGTGTGAACGATGTATACCATCTATTGTAGTTGTATCGCAAAACTACTCCGAAGTTGGTGCATCGTGAGGTAGTAAAGCGATTACTACCATCGTCTACCCAATTGTACACCGTAATAAATAATATGATACGCTACCCTCTTTGTCAGTGGTTAGCGTATCGTTGTAATTACCGTGGGTACCTTCCATTGCCACGGATGATACGCTCATTCTTCAAGATCAGCTACAACAACACATCAAACGATCGGCTTTGATCTGGGATGCGTATTAAATACCCTTTGATCCACTGCACGTCAAATAATCCATTCTACCACCATTAAATGTGATACTGAAGATGTTTGATTAGTGTCTTGCTATTGGATTACGTCACAGCGCTACAAATTTATACATATGATATGATTGTTCAATAGTTCAATAGAGAAAGTGCAAAGCGAATGAAAACAACAACATATGACAGTACACCAGCCACTACCAGCCACAGCACAGCATAAATATAATACGATGGTATAATAATGACATGACTGGTACAATGAAGATATAACTTTGGCATTGAATCGTATGCAAATACACATATCATATATGTTATGTGAAAGATACAGTATGAGTTTTTAGTGTTAATACATACAACAATCAACCAACCGGTGCAGTAATATTAGACCAAAGATAAATGGATCAAACTAATGCAATTGGCATTATAATACACATATTGAAGTAGTATAAATACATAGACTAATGATAATGTAAAAAAAGCACAATTAACATAGAAAGATACCATTAGCATGGAACTGCGTCGTATCCATTTGGTTTATTAGCATCTCAATACATAGTAGTACTCTTTCCACAACATATACCAACACTGCATCCAATATCAACACGCCTACGAGGCCACAGGCTGCCACAGGTCGCCTAAAGCAAGCGTTAAAAGATCACCACCAAGTAAATAAGAAGTATTGATTAATCTTCAAAACATACCCAATCCCTTCCTCCTCTTTCCCTCTCTCCTTCTCTTCCTTTTCTCTCCTTCTTCTCTTCTTCTTCTTCCTTTTTTTCTTTTTTGCCCCCTCGTTTTGCTAGCCTACAGCATGGAAAAATTACCTCTCTTCCACTTAGATAAGCAACCTGAATCGATTTCGTCACCTAAATTAAATTACTAACAAACTACTAACAAAATGATAGCATAAATCACACTGTAGGCACTGGCTTATGGTAATAAAGGCTTTTTGACGATGAAGTGATATTTGCCTCTTCTATTGACCTTTGCTAGGCTTGTGGGTTTAGTGCGCATGTGCGCGCGCGCACATTTAGCAGGATCTTCGAGTGCCATCGTATGTGTACTATTATTAGGAGTTTCTTCTTCATTAATAAGTGATCATAGATTAGTTTGCTAAAGGTATTAGTTATTAGGTACAAAATATGTCAATTACGTTCTTCCCAGATGGCTATCGCGCCCTTAAATTGTGATGTTTGCAGATGAATGTGTCGTTTGAGCATTACTAAATTATCTTCCAATAAACAAGAACGCCCAGTAAATCATGTTCACTATCCTTAAAAGTATTACACAGGTGCCTATGAAGCTAGAAAGGCAAACTACCTAACCGTGGTTTATATTTCATTTCTTTTAGAATTAATTGACCAACTCTACTCAATTCCTTGCCTTAATGTACTCTGGCCAATCCATGTCTGTTCTTAGACTATCCATCAACCTGAAATGTCTTCGTGGATCCTCGAGGTAGTCCCCTACCTCTTTATACCATGGCCTGGCTGTAGCCTTGTCTGATATTGGCTGCAAGTAGTCCTTGGAGATTGTTGTGGTGACCTTATTGGTCACCTCGGCTGCCACGGACTCTACTCCCAATATTTCTGATATCTTGGTACTTGCCAGAATGCCCCGGAATGGGTTCTTGGGACTACCAAGGCCTTCACGTTCGACAGTAGTAGTACTATCGTCTACTCCATCAAAGCAACCATTCTGTATCTTACAGAATTGATCAGGATTCATATTTGCGTCCTTGGCAATTTGGTATACCTTCTCCATACTTGAGGGACTTAGGTTGCGGGACCGACTGTACACAAAGGCACCGTCATAAGTATTCTGACGAGTCTTGCCGTTGTAGTAGATGAACTTGAATTCATCCTCACCGGGATCGTTCTGGCCGATGACGTACCAGTTTTCCCAGAATTCTGTGTTGGTTCATAGAGGAGTTGAGGTAACGAATGGTTAGAACAAATATGAGAAGAGGCTTAACAACAACAATATACGAAACAGATAAACTTACTTAGGCCAAACATCTCCCCTTCGGAATGTGCAGTCCTAGAAAATAACTTCTCTTCTCCACTCTTACCCAGTTTCATTATGTTCTCACCAATACCCCCCTTGGCATTATCGAACACCATCGTTTCATGTGTCGAATAGGCATTATATCCAACACTTTGCAATCCATCCGGACCATCGAATGATTCACGCACACCCGAGGGAGGTGGAGGCGATCCATCATCTAACATACGTGGCATACTAAATTCTACATCAACCTGTAACCGATCAGCACCTAGATTGCCAATCAATCCGCCAGGTACCTGCATCCCACCCTCTGGACTTGAGAATGTATTCCTTTGACATGCATAACAATCATAATTAGGATTGTATCCAGCAACCTTGTACCATGTCCCTTCCATACTGTTTAAGTTAAAGTTCTGTATGGTTGGAGCTGGACTTTTAGGCTCCTCTCCTAATGCATCTGAGCCACCGTCTAATATGGCAACCTTGATACACGAGTTATCTTCTATAGTACACTTCAACAAGTTGTCCAAATTGGGATCACCATACTTGGCGAAACAACCAGTTATACAGGCGTTATCGCCTAGGCATTTGGCTGTACAGGTTAAACCCTTACGACAGTCGGGATCATCTTGTAAGCATGCCTTGGCTTGCAATGAGCATTTATTTACTAAACAATCCTTATCAACTAGGGACGTATCAAGACCCTTGTCACCATACTTGGCATACAATTCATCCTCTGCATGAGCAGATGCAAAGTGTGTAGAGTAGGGTAAATGGGGTAGTAGGGGATTAGTTAGGAACATGGCCGAGAAGCCAAGTGTTGTGCATAAAGTTGCAACATTTTTTTCAAGTTGTGACTTTTGAGCAGCATCTTTTGGAGTTGCCGATGAGAACATGTTGGAGAAGAGAGAAAAGGGACCCTCTTCAACATCATTCGCGTTGGAGTATTTGTTGCTTTGCTTCTTGGCAGATAATCTTGACGATGATGAGTATAGGATACCTTTGCCAGTCGAAAGAGCTGGCCTAGCCGACGGCGCTACAAAGGCTGCGTCGCTACTTCCAATTGATGATGTAATGGATAGTATTGCCGCCGCGACAACCATAGATGACGACGATGTTGACGAGGAGGTCATCATTGACCTTGAACGTCTCCTTCTATTGTTATAATTTGCTGAAGTTTGTACCATTTTTTATGATGTTTGTGTTGAGCACAAAATTGACTCTCCTCGAAATAGCACGGTATTATTAAGTAACACCCAATTAATATTATAATCAATAAATAACCGTCCCACTTCAACTATTAGTATTTATTGAGCAGCGGCTTACTTGTTTGTGGTAGGATTGAGGTGAAGATTGCAAAAAAACCACGCCGGCGAAAGATCCAGATGGATTTGTCTTCAAGTTCACATATTGATCACATGATTTAAGTATCACGTGACTGGTCACAGATTCAATTGTGTTTTGAGTTTGTATTTATGTGTTTGTTAGCAATGAGATAGAGATAGAGAGATACAACACATCTTCTAGAATTTAGAATATATACCGCGCAGCAGATCCTTTTCTATTTGACTATACAACCGGAGTCTATCATAGGTTTATGCAAAAGAAACAACACAATATCATCTTCACCCTCCTTCATGTACACAAGGCCCATTCTGCATCGTAACTACCACCATACCCAACACCAAAACAATATAATAATATTATACTTTAGTTTCCTCCAGAGTTGATAGTAATAGATCATATATTACGTACACCGATGTACCCGTGCGTGGTAGTCTATCGTAGTTGTTCAAAATTTTACATCTTCACAACAAACCGAAGAATAGTTGCTATTGTACTTGCAAATTTTGCCCACCGTCGCTCGCAAATAAACACGAGCACCTCTATTACGATATCCGCAAGAGATAGTGATAAGTATGCGTGGTGTTATGAAAATCACCCTCCTTCTTACAGGAACCTTGATTATATCTATATTATGGCGAATGTCTAACTATGATTACAAAACTTTGCAAAGTATTAGAGAGGCTGATCAGTCGGCTACGAATAATGATACATTATTGTCTAATACAGTAGAATTTAATGAAACAGATTCTCTGGAACATAATCGTACAATATACATATACAACCCTCCAACAAAAGAAACCATCAAGTCTATTTTGCTCGAAGAAAGTCAAAAGATACCTAACTCTACATCAAACGCATCACAAAAGCAGAAAGAAAGTATACTACTACGATTAATAGACTCATGTGCTCATAATGGCTCACCACAGAAGTGTACACAATCATCCAATGCAACGATAGACGATTATGCAACAGTCTATGAATTAGTATACACACTCATTGCATCATTTACACGTCATGATATACCAATCTTTGTAGGTTTTGGGTCGCATCTTGGTGCACGTAGACATCACGGGATAATACCCTTTGGTGAGAAGGATGTTGATTTGCAAGTATTCTCGACAGATGAAGTGTTAGTCAAGAGTATTATTAATGACACTGTATCGAACAATACTAATTGGAATGACGGTGTTATTGGAGACAAAGAATTTGGTTATAACTTGCTGCATGCATCTTTATTCTACATTGACTTTTGGTTGTTTGATTATATAGGTCCAAACAACAACAATAATGCTGATCAAATCCAATGTATTGGACGAAAAATCCCAGGGTGTTCTAAATGGTACAAGGCATTTCATCTAAAGACTCCGCCTATCTTCAAAAAAAGTGATTTCTTTCCACCAATTTATGAAATCTTTGGCACACATTACGTTCCCATACCAAATACATCAAAAGAATTGGAAACATTTCAATACTCATCTGAACATTGGAATACAACCTGTGGTCCACATAGACGATGGGCGAATGAAAAAGCATTAGGACTTGGTAATAAAACGAAAGATGGCTGGATAAAGATACCAAGACGTGAACGTAATTGTGAGATCTTGTATGATCTTCATCCATTTGTATTCAAGAAAGACGAGGACGGTAATGAAGAAGAATTGAGGCAGGGAGGAACAATCATTCATCAATCAAGATTATCACAATCACTCAACAACAACTCGAGTCTACATAAGTTGTAGAGCGCCAAGATATGACCATATTGTTCATTAATAGATGGATTACATCTGCTTCTGTCTCTATCCGAGCTTTCTTGAAGCATATCTTTTCGCTGATATGATCTCACAGATGACACTTGGACTCCTATAAATAAGGGCTATATCCACTTGGCTATTGAGTAGAAGTAACCATACCTAGACAACATAATAATTATAAGTTATAAGTATTCTATTATGATACTGTACTCCTACATCTATCGATGGACCCTTGTTCATCATGGTTCATAGTAGTAATACTCATATTTACAGAACAGATAGTCGAGGAATGAGGAACCAATGTTAAAAATCAGGTTCAAATGGACATGTACCAATTTTCCACCCCAGTCCATGAGCATCCTTCTTTTCCGGAGGTATACTCCAATTTGCACCATAATAAGTCCGTAGCAGTTGCTCGGGGTTAGCTGGGAAGTTGACAGAGAAAGTCTCATTATACACTGCTCTCCTTTGTGAAGGGAATATATCTTTGTAAAAATGTTTACAATTTCCTATTTCTCTGTACACCTCACCGTACTTATCATCTGAAATGTTCTTTCCAATATAAAAATCTATATATGGGACTTCACAGCTGTATAGCCATCCACGGCAATTCTTGCGTGCTTTGTCTAGCCATTTCTGGATTTTCCCTTCTGCAAATTGAGGTGTAATACAAATTCTTAATATACCTTGAAACATAAGCGCCAGTCCTCCTGTTTTAGACGCAGCAGTTGTTTTCCACAGGTCTACCATAGCATGTGCAGTTTTGTCATCCTTGATGATAAAATCGTCATCCTCAGTCCATGGTATTATCTTGTCTGATCTTTCAAGTCCTAACAATGTGCCAAAGCTAACGACATAATCTAATCCTAAAGTTGACATTGTCTCATCAAAAATATATACCAAATCTCGTAATATGTGTGTACAACACGGTGGATCGGGCCCTGTATAATTTGTCGGAAGAGTGTTGTCACAAGAAGACTCATCTTTATTACATTTAAAAGGCCGGCAATTGGCCTGAACCGTTCCTTTTGGCAAAGCGTTGGTATAGTTCATTCCAGTGTAATTAGATATATCTCTAAGGTGAATTCTCTTTGCTGTTGGTTTGTTGTGGTTGGCAGTAGTATTGTTTTGTACCTTTTCAACTGTGCTGTCATTATTCATGTTGGAAAATAATTTAATGTTGATGTTGAGTAATATACATAATATCATTGCAATAGCGATGAATATCATCTTATTTCGTGAGGCATATCGCCCCTTGGGGGCTTTAGAATATTTCACCATGATACATGTCGCGTAGGTAGGTAGTACTGTTATTTAAAAGATCCCACTACCGTCCACAAAAACTGTCCACACGCAAAAACTGTCCACAGAGCCATTTTCTACGAAGCTACCGCGTAAATTGCAAAATTTCGACAAGACGGAGCTGTCGAACTTTCACCGCATATCGTCGCCGATAATTATAATTACAAGACGTTTAACATACGTAGAATCATCTACAACTTGTGCTGAATAAGAATCTGCCGGTGCCGCTTACTCATTTTTCCGTTAGCTTTCAGCGGAGGAATTTGAAAATTGTGTGACGATTGTGCACTCAATAATCGATGATATGGCCGCCAGCGCTATATAGTCGTCCAACACGGTTGGCCAGCGGATCTAATGAAAGGTAATGATCATAATATCAATTGGTTATCAAGAGATGACGTTGTCTGGTCAATAACATGGCTAAAGTTGTTGTTCTAGGTTGAGCATTATCATGAACACAAGATATGCACATCATCGATAATGACAATGTTCTAGCATAAACTAAATGGAAATTAGTACCTTATGTTTATATCTATATATATGCTGCCAATATACATCGGCGGCAGGTCATCCTATTGTCATGACATCGACTTATTGACGATGATGGGTATTTCATTGCAATAATGTCAGTTTATAAAAGTTGTACTACACAGTCAATAATACAGTATTTTCAATGCAATAAGTGGTTACTATTGTCGATCTATACCTAATAGATAGACTACATGAGGCGGCTGCCGTGCCATTGTCCAAATGAAGCCGTAGGAGTGTCGGCCATAGAGGGACTATTACATAGTAATTTTGTCCACAGAGCTGAAATTTTGTTAGTGGCAGTGGCCGCTAACAAAATAGTACGGTATCCTTTTTTAACTGTCCATAGAATTCTGTGGACAGTTTTTGCGGCAGATAGCCCAGGGAGATCCGCGTTATCTTAAAATATGCCAATATGCCCAAATATGCCGATATGCTGAAAATATGCTACCAATATGCCCAATTCGGGCATAAATGTGCTCATCGGGCACAAATATGCCCAAAATATGCTTATGTACTAATTCCTGTGTACATAGATATGCCTAAATTATGCCCGAATATGCCGACTTGGGCATATTGCAATATGCCAAATGCCAAAAATATGCTGGAAATATGCCCAATATGCTGAAAATATGCCCAATATGCTCATAACGCGCATCTCCCTGTTAACAAAGACTCCCAGCCAATTACGAAAAACAACAACTAGTTACTGGCGGTAGTTTGAGCATGTTCTCTAGATATATATTATATATTATACGTTATTGGGGGCATAGAAACAATACAATAGAATGTTCAGGTTGATGGTCACCACAACAATCTCCAAGGACTACTTGCAGCCAATATCAGACAAGGCTACAGCCAGGCCATGGTATAAGGAGGTAGGGGACTACCTCGAGGATCCACGAAGACATTTCAGGTTGATGGATAGTCTAAGAACAGATATGGATTGGCCAGAGTACATAAAGGCAAGAAATTGAGTAGAGTCAGTCCATAACTTCTATTAAACTTAAAAAGAAAAATATTCATTTCGTGTCACAACTCTGTCGAAGAGATAAACCGTAGCTAGACTAGTGTTGTTTCTCCCAGTTTTAGCTTATATTACTGAATTTTTAAGTCACTTTCTTTTTCAAGTGAAATCCATTTGTCAATACCTTGTTGTAGCAGCTTCCATATTGCGTTTTGATCTAATGTTTTGACACCTGTACTAACGGAGGTCGTTAAATAATGCCCCTCCTTTATAGTAGACACAAAATTCTTTGAATTCTTGTTTGCAGTTGTGCCCTTATGTATCTCAATTACAACCGAATTGAAGGGCATAAAGTGGAACATGTTAAGGCCGGCACCATGTATTCCAATCATAATGTTTGCTCTAGATACGAAGAGGGCTTGTTCTTGAATGGGCGTGTCCTTCTTTTGGCCGTAAAAGTCTGCAACTACCAACTCTATTCCCAACTCTAAACACTTTTTCGTGAGGAAATCTACCAACTGAGGTTGATTATCAATAACACGCTGCCTCTGCCAACTGTTCCAATTTGCTGTACTTGACTGATCCCTTCCCACCCACACCACTCGTGGCTTCTTAGGTCTGGGCAATGTTGGTATATGCAACCCGGCTTTTAGATACGCGGCATAACTATAAATAATAGAACTGAAACATGAATCATATTTGTGTTTCGTATTAACAAGTAATGATCCACCCCCAAAACTTGGTGCGTATATCAACCTCCTAAAGCATAATTGTTGTTTGTTATTACTATCCCACTGTTTATCATCAGCATAGTCCTCTACAGTCCATACCTGTGTTGAATCCTTCCCCCTCCCATCCGAAAACAACATATCAAACAAGTCCAAGTTGGATCTAGAATACATTTTATCATGAGATGCAAAGAGGAACCGTGGGGCCTCCTGCTCATAATGTCCCATAATATGAGGCTGTAATGCTGCAATTGCAATATAATAATGTAATATAGCCTGTAGGAAGAACCACCAATTCCAAGAATCTAAATTACTATCAACGAGTATGACAGGATAAGGAATGTAATGTCCCTCACATTCACTTTGCACGTCAAATGACTTTGATTTCATCCCCTCTAAGACAGATTTACCCTTATTGATTGTTGGTAAGCTTTTTAGTAGTCGTCCTTCAACTCCCAATGTAAACATTGGTTGTGCATGATCTTTAGTTGTAAAGTTTGATCGCATCTCAATTGTAAGTGATACATTTTGGGCATGAAATAAATGCATTTTATCATTCGATAGATATTCCACACTACTGCTACTGCTGCTGTTAAAAGTGGAGGTAGTACTATTATCACTATTAGTATTCATTGTTGAGTTTGGAATTATCAGTTGTCTTGAAGATGCAATCAAATTATCCATATACTTGACGCCACCCCACTTTGAGCATGCATCAGATACTGGGTATACTTTATCAATATCCTTTATGGAAGTTAGCATCGAATTAGCAACAGTATTCATGTATGGACGGTCAATACGCCTTCGCTTATCTTTAACTTCTTTTTTATGTTGTACATCATCATGAGATACTGCTATCAGTGGTTCTGTTTCATTTAATATAAACGCTTCGATATCAGGTATGGTACTTCTCGAGGAGTTTTCACACGGTATGTCGTTGAATATCGTTGAAGCAAATATAAGGACCTGAACAAGAAATACAGCAATGATGAATAGATATAGACATCTAGAATGCCATCGTCCTTTTGTGTTGCTGTGTTGTCGATGTAACATACCTAAACGTTTTATGTACCTAATATCACGAGCAAGGTCGACAAGGTGTAAGTATTGTAATTTAGATAGGCTGAACTATGATAGGTCGATGTAATGGATGGTAAACTAAAAGACTAGACCGATTCATACTATGGCGAGTTCAGAAATGGAAAGCCCGTAAAAATTGGGTTTAAGGAGTATGTTGGTGATACCCATTATTTATCATGCCCTACGCTACGTAAACTATTACCTACCATATTCATATCTTGAACTAAGTATCTATCTATCGTATCTATCTCCAAGACCAGCCAAAGGCCAAAGGCACTAAACAAACTAAAAGGATACCGATACGATACCTATTCTATTAGTAAATAATTCAGTGAAGACATCCTACCTACAATAGAGAGAAACCATGGTCGGTGAAAGAAATCGCCCCGCTCATATAGCAGGGTATGACTAAGTACGATATGTCTTAGCAGGCACCTACTTCATACAGATGCATGTGTACACTTGTGTGTCAAAGTCATAAAGCAAAAATGCAATCCATCCTTTATCGTATGGAAGCTAGCTGTGCTAAACCAAGGTATTACAAGTGGCCAGTAATATAAAGTAACATACTTAGTTTGTCAAGAACTTCGAAAGTAGTCTAAAACCTTTCTTCTGTCTTCTGTAGTGTTGGAGAAAGTTCCATTTGCAATGCCATATTTCTCTAGGTTGGGAGGCCCCGTCAAGACTGGTATATCAGCAAGGATCTGGACCCTTTCCAAAGGTAACGGCATTATTGTATCAAATGAAGGAATGTGAGAAACAACAGTGTTGTTGTTTGCAAGAATAGCAGACCACATAACCCAAGAAGACCCTACAGCTGCAACAAGAACATTTGGGGCAAAGACCAGCCTTGAAAAGTCTACATATGGTGTCGATGCCTCCAGAATTGTAATGTTGGTATGAGGGTTTCTTTTCTTTATGTATTCCAAGCTCATGTTTATGATTTCCCCACAAAGATCAAATTTGTCTTCTTTTCTGCCTTTCATGATGAAAACTCGGAATGACCCTTCAGAAGGGATGCTATCATAAGTCCTCAGAACGCCTGGTGCATGTGCGCCATGGCCAAAGACACAGCACCGGTTGTAAATCAGCCAGTCAGTAGGTTGGAAAAAGTTAAAGATTTCATCATTTTCCCTTTGCGCTGCTCGCTTTGAATGCATCAAAATAGCATTTCTCGTATCCTCTCCTATAGCATCTGCCATATATCCCCATCCTTCAGAACACTGCCCTTTATGAAAGAACTCATAATGAGGGCAGTGTTTGCATATATTCTCAAACCTTTCCCTTTGGGGGTGCCTTGCTGGTGCCCAAGTTGGGAGATATTCCATCCAAGTGTTCGGCCCAAACTTTCGTCCTTTGTAGACGTACCCTCCAAACTCTGCAATGGTTCTTGCAGCCCAGTATGGAGACAGGACATTCCCCCAGTTACCCGAGTAATATGTACTTGATTTATGGAAGATGTTTCCATTTACTACACTTGCGCTCGGTACGGATGGCATATTGCCCCGGCATCTAAGGCATAACGCGGAGCATTTCAGGACATCATTTTGTGTTGAATTTGTTCCAACTATTGGTGAGCGTTCCATCTTTGCATTCTTTACTTTGGGTTGCTGTATTGTGCTGTTGCCTGCATCTTCCTCTTCTCTAGTTAAATTATGATTGGAGAACACTCCTCCTCCTTTGTTGACAACTGTGTGTACATACAAATTCACTTCCGATTCTGAGAAATACCAAAGCGCAAACTCCCTACCTCTTCTTGCGATCTGTTCACACTCATTATCATGTTCTTTTGCCCAGCGTATCTTCTCAAACAAATCACTAAGGTCATATTTGACAGGTACAAAATGAACCCACTGTTCCAACTTGCTCTCGTACCATTCTTGAGCTAATGAATCTTGCCTCAACACACAAGAATTACTGAGTAAAGCTGGCTTCAAAAGCCCTGCATAAGAGTTGCCTGAAACAGAAATAATATACTTGTATTTCAATATATTGTTCCAGGGTTCTTTATTGAATGATGAATCCAACAAGTTACTGTTCTTTGTACTACTATGGAAGGAAACAATTCGTTTTCGTGGGTGCTGTCTGTTCAAGTAGGGTAAGCTCAAATTGAACTCTCTTGAATATACAGCAGCATATTCCCAGTGGCCAGTGGCCGATCCATGCCAAACAGCTCTGTCAATTTTTTCACTGTATGTGTAAGGATCCGTTTGATTAATCATTTCATTTAATACAGATTGACGTTGATTGTTGTGAATTGGCAGTGGGGAAGAACAAACGCAGCAGGGATTGGTCGCAATACCAATTAATGACAATCCATTAAAGCAGCACACATATTTAGACATGAACTGACAGGTACATTTTGACCATATAAAAGGTGATCTATTAGATTCAAAGACCGAAAACCCTGGAGTATCAACGGAGTCAAAATCGAAATAGGTGTCTCTTTTGAATTTCCCATATTCTTTAACTGCACTTGCAAGTCTCTCCTTCAAGTTACTTAATACTCCTTCACCATGGATAAATACCGTATTCGGCGTTGGTGCCTTTATAATACTGAAAGACCCATTTTGATATATTTTTATTGATCCCTAGATGGCCTGTCTTTAGCTTTGCGTATTTTCTCATCATCGAGTAGCTGCAATGTACTATTGTCTTCTTCTCCTCTAGTAAAATCATGATCAGTGGAAACTAAAGCCATCACCGAAGATGATTCATTTCTTTGGTCGGTTACATTTTTAATTGATGTTGATGCTTTCTTCCAGTCACCAGTGAAAGGAAGGGTTGTTGACACTCGACCTATTATCAACCCAATTACAAACACCAACAACACCCACATCATATTAAATGACTTTTTTCTTGAGTTTGGTAACATTACCGATGCTTGTGGCCTTTATGAAGATGGCAAAATGGTAAACTGTCTCTGGAGGTATAAGTACTAGTCTGTACTCTAATAAGTAATGTCTAATGTATGTACAATATTGTAATTTGTGATATCGTGGCTGAACTAAATAAGATAGGTCGATGTAATGGATGGTACAATTAAAAAACTAGACCGATTCATACTATGACGAGTTTAGAAATGGAAAGCCCATAAAAAATGGGTTTAAGGAGTACATTGGTGGTAATCCTCATCATAATTTATGAATTATGATGAGCACATTATGAGATCCGCCTCTACAGTCGTTTTAATGGGCGTAAGCCGTACAGACGGGATCTACGCGCGACTCATGTTCGAAGTCTAAATCCTATATGAGTCTATACCAGATATATATAGCCTTCTCCTTCTATCTCAAACTACCGCTTACCTACTCATAATAAGCATCGCATTAGCCGCATTAGCATACCTACGGCCTCTCTCTAGAGAGAGCTCATGATATCGTACAAGGCTTTGTACTCAAAAATCACAGGGCCATGACCACTTGGATATTCATAGAGGTAACCACTAGTAACAAACGATTACAACATAGCAGAAGTACGATATCTAGGATATGTAGGATGTCTATGATGTGATAGGACTGACTGATGTTTGGGCACTGACATTGTTTATGTTTACTATAAGGATATATCTGTATCTCCAACTCTCATAAAATTATGAGCACACAGTAACACACTCATTCTTTCTTTACTACCCCTCTCCTAAATTATTAATACCATGAGCATTGACGATATTAAAGCCGATATTAAAGCCATCATTTCCGAGAAGGATTGTGGACCAATCTTCATCCGTCTATCATGGCATGATGCTGGTGTTTATTCTACTGGAAAATTAACTGGAGGTAAGTAATGAATAAATAAAAAGTCATTTTGCAGGAGTGTATCTTTTATGTGTCGGTGTACTAACTATATAATAAAATATATGAAAAGGTTGTCCAAATGCTGCAATGCGTTTCACCGATGGAGGAGAAGGTACCTTCGGTGCTAATGCTGGATTACCCACTGTTGCCATTGATTTCCTCAAGCCAGTTACTGAAAAGTATGTCGATAAGGGTGTTATTTCCAATGCTGACTTGTGGACATTGGCTGCCAATGTTGCCATTGAGGCAATGGGTGGACCAGCCATCCCTACACAATATGGTAGAGTTGATGCTACTGATTCGAAGGGTAGTGTTGAAAGTCAGGTGGGAAGATTGCCCGATGGTGATAAGGGAGGTAAGTTAAAATTTTGTTTCTACTTACTTTTTTGGGCCAATTTAATTGCAATAACTTAAATCATTATATCTTTTCCAATAGTTGATCATTTGAGAGAAATTTTCCACCCCAAGGGATTTACTGATAAGGATATTGTTGCCCTATCAGGGTGAGGAGTCTTAATTAGTTTGTTGTTTGTTGTAATGTGTTTTAAGATGTGTTAGTTATGCTCACTAAATTATAATTATATCTTTAATTTCAGTGCACATACTGTGGGTAAATGTCACGCGGACCGCAGGAAAGTCCGCGTTAATATTGTTTTATCATGTGATATCTTGTGTCCAATATTAAGTCTTGACGACTTGACTGATTAATTTGACCTTAGTTTGCCTTTATTGATTGCCCTTGTATATCATATGTACTTACAAATGTTATAATCTCCTCTCTTTCGTCATCATAAACTCTGATAACGCGCATGTTTCAGTGGATTCGATGGCAAATGGACCGAAAACCATCTGAAGTTTGACAATTCCTACTTTAAAGAAATGTTGGCAAAGGAGTATGCTGATGAAACTACTGCTCAGGGATGTCCACAGAAGAAACATGGAAGTTCAGGTACTATTATGTTAATCTCGGATTTGGCATTATTGGAATCACCTTTTAAGGAGTATGTTGAGTTGTATGCCAAGGATCAGGATGCATTCTTTAAGGATTATACTGCTGCTTGGGTTAAGCTCCAGGAGAATGGCTGTTCTGGATTACGTGATTCTCTTTAATCTTAAAAGAGATTAGGATGGTTGGTTAGCGATAGGGGTGTACAGTTTGAATTTTGACATGGCAGACTGCAAACTTGCATTTTTGGTGCTGTTAGTTGACTGGTATGAAACGGCTGGACACAAATAGACTACTTGTGTGTAATGTAATAACATACACACACATTTCAGTAAAACTGATTTACGCAACACATTACAACTCTTTTATGTAAGAAGTTTAAGCCTATTTTTATTTAGAGAAGCTCCAAGTGCGTGGATTTGGTAATCCTTTTAAACCGTGCATCATCTCTGCCTTCAAAACCATTGGCAAAGCTATACGCTGCACTTTCATATCAGGATACAACGAGGATGCTAGTCCCTCCATAATTTCACATGCCAGTGCCGCGTTGATAAAAGCAGCTTCCAGCTTAACCTTATGCTTGCATGCAAGGTAGCATATGTCCGTGATGTAGTCCCCAACACTTTCTAGGAAGTTATTCTCTTCGTCATCAATACAAATCTTCTCAATACCCTTGCAAAACATCTCAACATCCAGTTCGGTAGCCTGACACTTCTTGGCAGTATCGACCATCAACTCTCCTGCGGCATATCCATCACGCTTGATCAACGACCCTAGAATCTTGACCAAGTTCATGTGATCACGTTCTCCCAGCTCGACAGTAAGACCACAATCAATCATATGCATACGAAGTGGATTACCACGTACAGACTTGTTACGGTCAACGATCATGTTACCTGGATGTAAATCAGCATGAACGAAATCATGTAAAAATATCATCTTCATTACAGTCTCCAATCCGATGGTTGCCAACTCTTCTCTGTCTTTCTTTGAATGTAACTCATCCTCCTTCAGCACATAGTTTAGCATAGGTTCGCCCTGGAATGTTTTCGGTGTATATGTGTAGGATGAAGATGTAAATATTTAGACACACGACAGTTTAGACACATCTTATGCACCCTTTTAAGCACGTCCAAGTAAACTTACCTCTACAAACCTCTCAACTAGTACCTCCCGTGACGTCAAACCAATAAATGGTTCCGGAAATGAAATCTGTGTTTCACCCTCAAAGTCTCTCCTAAATCGTTGCAAATTATGTGCCTCAACTCGTAAATCTAATTGAGGCAACATACAATCACGAAATTGATCAACAGAATCTTTCATACTTAGATAATCCAAATTTAAATAGGGAATGTATTCAAGTGCCGATGCAAGTTTGTTTAGGATGTAAAAGTCTAAACATACCTTTTCGAGTATGTTAGGATGTTGTACCTTGACGGCTACTGATGTACCGGGAGGGTTTAAGCCATGATGTTTGGTTAGACGTGCCTTGTATACTTGTGCCACACATCCTGAACCAATGGGTATAGTCGGAGTTGACGATGATGACGATGTTGATTTACCGCTGCTAGACTTGGTTTCATTTCTTGCCAATAAACGCTTCTGTCGTTCTCTATTCTCCTTCCCACCCTTTCTCTTTAATCGTTTACCTTCCTCACTATCATTAATATCATAATCATCATCACCATCATCAATAACTTTATCAAAACTTAATACATTCTTCCAATTTGGTCCATATGCACGATGTAATGTAGCCTCTGTCTCCTTCCATGTATGTCCACGTGTTTCATCTTGTAACTTTGAGAAGTGTCCAACAAATTCGGGAGAGAATAAGTCATTACGTGTACTTGCCCATTGGACTAATTTAATGTAGGTTGGTCCGGCGGATTCAATTGCCCAGAGTGCATAATTCCATGTTTTAGATGTTAACTTTGCATGACATCTTTGAAGTGCTGATTGTTCTTGTTGCTGAGGTGAATTGGATGATTCATCCTTCATACTACCACCGCCACTAACCTTACCCAAAAGTAAATTACAAGGCACTAAAACACTTAGCGGTGCAACTAACATACCCAATGTCACGATACGTTTACATGCCATACCCCAACGTTGTAATCGTGTAGTATTAGACAATGGTGATATCTCCTTACCAAATTCTAACCGTTTTTGGACTAAGTCAATATCATCTGACCATTCTGCTGGCTTTGATTCTAATGTTGATGTTGATTCACATTGGGCAATCATCTTGTGATTGTTATTAAGTAAGATTGATGATAATGATGATGATGTATCCAAGATATTTAACAAGTTGTTATTGTTATTGACATCGTTAGTAGAATAGTCAAATGATGTGAGTGATTTCACTTTGTCAGCCTTTTCCTTCAAGCTAATTATTGATAGTAATGTTTCACGGAGTAGTTCATCCTTCCAATTGCTAGTACTTTCTGTTGGCGTCGATTCAGATTGCAATGATGAGCTAATAGCTGCTGCCGCGGTATCGCCATTAGATTGCAGTAAAGAACAACTACCATCTACTGTAGACGAGGAAGATTGAAAATGAGGCGGGCTACTTCCTACAAGGTTATCACGCTCCCGATCTAACCGTGCTCGATTAATAACACGACGTGCATATATCCTTGCGACATTATTTGTTACGCGTTGATCGAATGATAATACTGCTGTTGTTGTAGGTAGTACTTCTGATGTTATATCATCTTGATAATGTTGATTGGCTGTTGGTGATGTTTTTGTGTCACTGTTGGTATCGATGTCTCTGTTACGGCGGCGGCGATAGAAAGGCAGACCTAGCACTACCGATAGTGCTGGTAAAGTGGGTGGGAGTGATGATGACATATTCCTATTATTATTCAAGTGATCAACCCCGAGTAATGCCGCCTCCAATAGTATTCCCTGAAGCTGGCTGACTGAAAATCGACAACATAAAATTATACTCTCATAAAGTCCCCGGGCGATTATATGCCCTCTACTATAATTTGTAGTAAAAATGTGGTCGTAAGTACAATAGTTCCTAGATAGCCAAAGCATAAATATAAATGCCTAAGGGTGGAAGACGAAGCTAATAGTAGGCGTGGTAATATCTTCTAAGGTATGATATTGGGTGTAGCTCGTAGGGTTTCTGAAAACAAATAAAATGAGTGTTCTGATAGTTGCAAAGACGGTGCATCAAAATATTATCCAATGATGATGGTGTATGTGAGGTGAATGATAAATTGCAGTGTATGAGCACCACCGATAAAGATAATGAAGATATATCAACATGTGTAAACTGTGGTAAAGAGGGTGATGATATCAATAAGCTAAAATCATGTACAGCATGTAAATTGGTAAAATATTGCAGTAGAGAATGTCAAATTGCACATCGGCCTCAACACAAGAAAGAGTGTAGAAAACGTGCCGCTGAGTTACACGATAAAGAACTATTCAAACAACCTCCACCAGCAGAAGATTGTTCTATTTGCTTCCTTCGAATACCTACACTTCGATCAGGGTATAAATACATGTCATGTTGTGGAAAAGTCATATGCTGTGGATGCTGCTATGCACCTCTATATGATAACCAAGGCAATAAAGTTGATAATCAAAAGTGTCCATTTTGTAGAACTCCATCACCAAAGTCAATTGAGGAAGAAAATGAAAGGTTAAAGAAACGAATGGAAGTAGGAGATCCTATTGCAATGTACAATCTAGGAGTTTGCTATGGTAAAGGGAGATACGGTTTGCCACAGGATCATACAAAGGCATTAGAACTTTTGCATCGGGCAGCAGAACTTGGTCATGCCAAGGCTTATTTGCAAATTGGTGATGCATACGAATATGGAGATTACGGAGTAGAAGTTGATAAGAAGAAGGCCAAGCATTATTTGGAGCTAGCATCCATGATAGGAGATGTAGAAGCAAGGTACTATCTAGGCCTAAATGAGAAGAAAGCAATCGATCCACATAGAGCCCTGAAACATTATATGATTGCAGTAGAGAGTGGAGACACCGACTCATTGGAGGAGATCAAACAGATGTACACATATGGATTTGCAACAAAAGAAGACTACACAAAAGCATTACAATCATATCAATCATATCTGGGGGAGATTAAGAGTAGCCAGAGGGATAAGGCTGCTGCATTTAGTGCTCATTATCGTTACTATTAGTCTGGGTATCAGAGGGATGAAGGGTATCGTATTACTAGTGTTTCGCGAGTAAGTATTGTAAAGTACAGGCCTTCATTAGTAAAACAACAGTATTATCCTAAATTAAGTCCTTCTCGTAATGTACTACTCATACAACATAAAACCCTTTCATTAGACTCCCTATCTATCTTCCACCCTGCTTCGCCTTCTTATTCTCCTTCTTTAACTTCTTCCATTCTTTAGTTAGTACAGGTTAGTACCCCACTAATGTGTGTGTGTATGTGTGTGAGTGTTAAGTAGTACAGAGTAGTACATACACTCTCATAAAGCCCGCCCCCGAGCGATGAGTTGCCCTTAGCTAATTGCTTTTAGTCTTTAGTACCTAGGTAGATATCATAAATCCACAGCCATCGATAATTATTATATCATATATACTGATATATATACCTATAATTCAAAGGGTGGAATATAAATGCCAAGGAATAGTAGGCGTGGTAATATCTTCTAGGTCGAATATTGGGTGTAACCCTACAGGGTTTCTGAACAAATAAAATGAGTACTTCTGATAGTTGCAAAAACAGTGCATCAAAATCAAGTGGTGAAGATGGTGTATGTGAGGTGAACGATATGTTAAACAACATGAGTATGGCCGATAATAATGTATCGGTATGTGCAAATTGCGGCAAGGAAGGTGGTGATATCAACAACATATGCAACAAATGCAAACAAGTGAAATACTGTAATGCTACATGTAAAAAGAAACACAAAAAGAAGCATAAGAAACAATGTGAGGAACATATCAGACTTGCTGCTGATCGTGCCGCTGAGCTACATGATGAAGAACTATTCAAACAGCCACCACCAAATGAAGATTGCCCAATTTGTTTTGTATGTTTACCAACGCTAGAAATGGGGCGTAAATATCAAGCTTGTTGTGGAAAGGTTGTTTGTAGTGGATGCTCATATGCACCTGTTTATGATAACCAAGGCAACGAAGTTGATATTAAAACGTGTCCATTTTGTAGAATTCCGTGCCCACCTAGAGGGGAAGGAATAAAGAGGTTAAAGAAACGAATGGAGGCTGGGGATGCTATTGCAATCTATTACGTGGGATGTATCTATCAAGATGGGAAAAACGGATATCCACAAGATTATAAAAAGGCATTAGAACTTTACCATCGTGCTGGAGAACTTGGTCACCACCCAGCTTATTGCAATATTGGTTATTGTTATAATTTTGGTCAAGGGGTAGAAGTTGACAAGAAGAAGGCTAAACATTATTATGAGCTGGCTGCTATGAGAGGGGATGTCCAAGCAAGACACAATCTAGGTGGTATAGAGCACAAAGCATTCAAAAATGAAGTAGCAAGGCTCAGTCTAGGCATTGTGGAGGGGAATGTAGACAATTTGGGCAGAGCTATCAAACACTTCATGATTGCAATTAGGGGTGGAAAGAGTGAGTCCTTGGGAGTTATCAAAGATTTATACTCAGATGGACTTACAACAAAAGAAGATTACACAAAAGCATTACAGTTATACCAAGAGTACTTGGGTGAGATTAAGAGTGTTCAGAGAGATGAAGCAGCTGCGGCCGATGATCGTTATCGGTATTATTAGTGGAGGGTTCAATTTGCGAGCAGAAACTGACGGCCTGGCATTTGAGATGTTCAGGTTGTGAATTGTATGGCCAGAGTTTGAACAGAAAAAAGAGTGAGCATAATATGAAATCCTTGATTAGTAAAACAATTATCCTAGATTAAATTTCTTTTCATACTAATGTACATAACACAAACCTTCCTCATCGTCTATCTTTCACCCTTCTTCGCCTTCTTCTTCTCCTTCTTTAATATCTTCTTCCGTTCTTTAGTACCCCATTCCTTCGTTTGATGTTCAAATATCTCTTTAGCATAAGTATACAACTTCATATCAAATTGTGTCTGCCACGATATCAATGCATGAGCCTGTGACCCTCTCTTGGGTATCTCATACTCATACGCATTACTATTGGAACCGCTTGTTATCATATCCTTAATGCAATCTTCTTCCTTCATTTGTTCTGTCTCGTCAATTGAATACTTCCAACTGTTATACTTCATCATTCTGGCGACACTTTCTTCCAAGTCATCAATGAAACCAATTAAGAATTTGGATTTCAATATCTCCTTGGCTTGTTCTAAATCATCCTTGGTTAACTCGCCAGTCATACGATTAGCCAAGAATCTCGTCATCCAATTATTCTCTATACCATTCCCCTGTGCATAATCTTCGATACTGGTAGTATCATCCAGATCACCCACTTCCTTAATACGATGCCAATACATACTAGTTGCACGTTCAATTGGATCCCTAAACAGAATAAATGCACGACCTTGATGTTGTAAATCAAATAATGCTGCACTTTCATGGAAGTAACTTGATACAATAACACTGGTTAGTCCTGAAGTTGATAGTCCCAGGTCTACGGCACGTTGTATACCCGGTATAGTCGTGGTGTCAACATTCATATATTTAGACTCTTGTACATCAACAACTTGTAATGTTGCATCTTGATCATGTCCATCACGAACTCCCACTTCAGAGCTTTGGACTAACTTTAAACACTTACCGATGATACTTTTAATAGTCGATCCACCGGCTCGAGGGACGTGGAAGAAGTAGGCTGTATCACTTGGCCGGTTAGGATCGGTAACGTCTGCAAAGTACTTTAGTGGAGATAGGAATTCATGTTCTGCATCGTATACCTTTTCAGTAGCTGGTGGTAGTTCATAGGTATACTCGTCTTCATTGCCAAGACCATAGTTACTTGCTATTGGTCGATCACTACCTTCCACACCCAACTCTTGAGTATCACCTAATACTTCTCCACCGCCATCTAATGCAGTACGTTCACCACCATAACCCAAATCTTTGGTATTACCATATACCTTATCTTTACTACCCTTCAATCCAACTACATTGCCTTTACTTCCACCCAATATCATACCCTTGATACCACCATCACTACCAGTATTCTTATTACCACCCATGAAATGGACACAGCTTGCCAATATAAATAATCCCACCAATATTATTACAGCACGTTGTTTCTCCTGTTCCATTAACTTTTTACGTTTAATCTCCTCTAGAGCGCGTTGTGTACTTGATGCTGATCTATACTGTACACCTGTTACACTACTTGTTGATGTTGGATTACGTGGCCCATGTGTGTTACCCAAATTGTGAGCTGTACCATTTGATAATTTGTTTTTAAACCATGGTCGTTTAGTTTGATTCTTTCGCATTGATAATGCCGAGGTGCCACGTTGTACTTTCGTTCCATTTCCATTGGTTTCGGCCATGAATCTTGCAAAGTGTTTTGGTGTAGTTCCTTTCCCTTTATTCTTCTTATTCTTATGTTTATTTGACTTCCCAAGCTCACTACTATTCTTTGATTTGAGTAATGGTTGATTATCATCATCTATAGTCGAGTATGATCCATCGTCTTCATATTCATCACCATTGGAACGTATAGCCGACGGAGTAGTTAATTGTGAATGTACTATACTTTCATCATTACCATTGGCACCGTTTATATCCCGACCGATGAACTTCCCAAGACCTTGAGATGCTTGTGATGATTGTCCTCCAGTTTGCTTTTTATGCTTTTGAGGTAGTGACTGTTGTCTAAGTTGCTGCTGCTGCTGCTGCTGTTGTTGAGATGACTTTGTTGTTTTCTTTTTATTGCCATTTCCACTTCCTCTTCCACCTTGCTGATGTTGCTGTTTACTAGATCTAACATTATTCCATTCACGTTCACGTTCGGACGAATTTATTAATGGCTGTGCTTGATCATCTGGATCACGTTGAGATGTTTGTTTATTGTTTGAGCTGCTATTATTACCACGCTGTGCATGTTGCTGATTCCTCTTCTTTTTAGATGACCCTGCCATTGTATGATATGATATGTTATGATATAGTTGCAATAGATCCAATTTTTTGCAAAGAATTTGCAATGAGCACAAGATATGCACAAAAGATTTGAGTAGAAGAACTGCACCGATAATTCAGCCAACAATCGAATGTGAAGAATAACTAAATAAAGAGTAGATATGTGTGAAAGGTGGAGATTGGTATATTGGATGAAGCAACGCCGCCGCTCCCTCCTACGGTCATTATGATTCACACAAAAATAAGCCAGCATAAGCCATTAATTGAACCGTATTACCTCCAACAAAGATACGGTAAATCTAGAAGATACAATACGAAATATCAACGACTATTTATTACATGTGTAAAGTTTATTGCCCGGGGGCTTATGAGACTGTACATATTATTTTATGTGGTCGCGGTGATATAGTGTAACGCTGAGAGTGGACCATTAGGGTGGTCGATAGACGATAAGAAGGGAGGAAGGAGGTTTTTATTGTAGAATATACATGTACGGGCTTAAATCTAGAATACTATTGTTTTACTAATGAAGGATTAGATCGTACTATCGATGCTTGCTCGCTTTTACGTTGGTTTAGTGTATCATTAATTCACCCCCTACCCAGACGCTAATAGTAATGAAAATACTCGTTAGTAGCAGCGGCTTTGTCCCTCTGAGGACTCTTGATCTCACCCAAGTATGCTTGATAAGATTGTAATGCTTCTGTATAATCTTCTTTTGTTGCATCTCCACCTGTGTACATTTGTTTGATCTTCTTCAAAGATTCGTTATGCCCACTCTTTGTTCCAATTATGACGTGTTTGATGGCTCTATCCATATTGCCTTTACTTACCTCAACAAGGCCTAGGTTGTATCTCGCATTTACACTTCCTCTTATGGCTGCTAACTCGTAGTAATGTGTAGCCTTCTTATAATCAACTTCAACCCCTTGACCATTATAATATGCAACACCTATACCGAGATATGCATCAGCATACCCAAGCTTACCTGCCTGATGCCAAAGTTCTAATGCCTTGGTATAATCTTGTGGAAATCCGTTTATCCCATCTCGATAGTAAGTTCCTAAATTGTGTATTGCTCTAGCATCACCAATTTCACCACGTTTCTTTATCCTTTTAGCTCCTTCCTCGTGTGTATAAGGAAATGGAGCTCTGCAATAAGGACACTTCTGATTATTAACTTTGTTGCCTTGGTTATCATAGACAGGTGCATAACAGCATCCGCTACATATAACTTTTCCACAACATGATTGGTATCTCCTACCCGTGTCTACTGTTGGTAGAAGTAGAAAACAAATTGGACAATCGTCTGCTGGTGGTTGTTTGAAGAGCTTCTCATCATGTAACTCAGCTACCCATCTCTCACATTGTTTCTTATGTTTTGATCGGTGTTTCTTTTTACAAGCGGCGTTGCAATACTTAACCATCTTACATTTGTTACATATATTGTTGACATCATCACCTTCCTTGCCGCAATTTGCACATACCGATACAGTATCGTCTGTGCTCATATTGAGTAACTTATTGGTCAGCTCATCAAATGCATCATCACATTTTGATTTTGATGCACCGACTTTGAAATTATCAGACGTACTCATTTTATTTATTGTTTCGGCGGAAACCCTCTACGCTACACTCAATATCACACCTTAGAAGATATTACTGCTCCTACTATTGGCTTCATCTTCCACCCTTTGGCTAATAATATGCCTTCTATCTACTAGTAAAGCATACCTACTTATGAGGCAAAGGGAATTTACAATACCGCCCGGGGGCTTTTATGAGAGTATAAAATGATAATCGAGAGGGACAAGTGACAAGTGTACAACGCGAGAGTGGACCATAATAAAGCAGCTGATGAATACCGAAGACGATCGTAAGATGGCAGCGGCAGCTGAAGAAGAAGATGATTCGGATGTTGAGATTGAGGGTAAGTTTTTAATGCATTGCAAAAAATAAATTATGTGTCATGTGAAAAAATTATGTGGAGTTGGCTTTGCCTGTGCTATGTATGTCAAATCAATACGTATGCTGGTATTTGAAATCATATACAATAAATATATTATTGATATATCAATACTAATCTCTAAACTTACAAATTACCCCCTAAAACATATACACTCATAATAAAAATTAGGAATGGACTTGGATGACGATGAGCCAATGGCACCCGAAGAAGAAGAAGATGAACCAACAACAGCCAACCTAAAAGATGATGATGAGGAAGAAGAACATCAAAGTGACATAGAACATCAAAAAGAAGACCACCTAGAATTAGAAAAGGCACGGAAAGAACGTATGGATTTAATGGCTGCTGAATTGAAGAGAGAACAGGATGAACAGAAGAAGGCTGCTGAGAAGAAGAAGGGTAAAGGTGAGAGTGGTGGTGAGGTGGTACCATTTGATAAGTTTCAATATTTAGTTGGACAGAGTGAGGTGTTTGCGCATTTTTTGGCTGGTACGTTATATTTGTTACTTTGTGTATGTGTTATATTGGTTTGTTTATTTATATTTGGTGCACCATAAATGTGATATTTGTTTAGGTGTACCATGTTGCTCTTGTTTATACTAAAACGTTACCCTACCCCTAAATACAGGATCGGTAGCAACCAATACCAAAAAGAAGAAGAAGGGCTCACGTGGTAAATCCAATCGAATGACAGAAGCAGAAGAAGACGCTCAACTTCTCAAAACTGCCACCAATGCACGTCGTACTGTCTATTTAAATACACAACCAAAGTTATTAGCTGATCATTGTAAGATGCATAAATATCAATTGGAGGGATTAAATTGGATGATTAAGTTACATGATCATGGTATCAATGGTATATTGGCTGGTGAGTAGTTAGTTATGATTTGGTGTTGGTTTGTGTTTGAGTTGTGAAGTGAATTGATATTCTGTTTATGTTCACTTCAAACTATATACTGTATATTAACACCCACACTTCTACAAACTACACACAGATGAGATGGGATTAGGTAAGACATTGCAAACAATCAGTCTACTAGCATATCTACGTGAGGCACGAGGCGTGAAGGGTCCACACCTAGTAATCGTTCCCAAATCAGTTGTCGGGAATTGGATTAAAGAATTTCGTAAATGGTGTCCATCCATTAAGGCTGTACGTATGGGTGGAACGAAGGATGAACGTATGAAGGCACGTGAAACTTTTTTAAAGCCGGATGCATCCAGTGGGAAGTATAAGTTTGATGCCTTGGTATGCTCGTACGAGGCTGTACTTAAGGAGAAGACTAGCTTGGGTCGTATCCCATGGAAGTATCTTATTATTGATGAGGTAAGGATTATAGTAGTGGAATGAAGGAATATGCATATTTATATGGTACACTAATCCCTTCTCTCTGATCATTCTACATCTCAGGCACATCGTATTAAGAATGAGAATTCAAGTTTAAGTAAGGCTGTGCGGTTGATTAATACTGGATTTCGATTGTTAATCACGGGTACACCATTGCAGGAAAGTCCGCGTTAGTATTGTTTTATCTTGTGAATTCATGTGTTCAATATGAAGTCGTAGTGATCTAGTCACTTTGGTTGAACTCTATTTGCCTTGACTTGATTGCCTTTGGAAGCCAAGTGAACTAACATTTGTAATAATCTCCTCTCTTTCATCATCGCATCATAAATCGTTACAACGCGCATCTTCCAGAATAACTTGCACGAGTTGTGGGCACTATTGAACTTCTTGTTACCAGAAATCTTTGGGGATTCTGAACAATTCGATACATGGTTTAATACCTCGGGGAAGGAGGGACAAGACAATGTTATTAAAAAGTTGCACACGGTATTGCGTCCATTCATGTTACGTCGTGTTAAGAAGGATGTGGCTTGTAACTTACCACCCAAGAAGGAGACCAAGTTGTACATTGGATTAACAGAGATGCAACAGGATTGGTACAAGCGTATCTTGAGGAAGGATGCACATGAACTCAATGCTCTAGGTGGGCCTAGTCATGCACGTCTTCAGAATGTTCTCATGCATCGTAAGTATTAGGATTGTAAGGAGGTTTTGTCTATGTTGCAGCAAGAACTTACCGCACCTCATTGATCCTCTTCTCTTGTAGTTCGTAAGGTATGTAATCATCCGTATCTCTTCGATGGTGCAGAGGCCGGTCCGCCGTTTACCGACGGACCACACATATGGGAGAATAGTGGCAAGATGCTCCTACTCAACAAACTCCTGCCGAAGCTCAAGGCTCAGGGATCACGTGTCTTAATCTTCTGCCAAATGACACGATTACTTGACATCCTTGAAGATTACCTGCGATTGGTTGGACATCAGTATTGTCGTATCGATGGTAATACTGATGGTGAGAAACGTGATTCTCAAATGGAAGAGTTTAATGCACCTGGATCACCCAAGTTTTGTTTCCTTTTGAGTACGCGTGCCGGTGGACTTGGTATCAACTTGGCTACTGCTGATATTGTCATCTTGTATGACAGGTAAGATATTGTTTTGCTGGTTATGACTACATGAGTGATTTGTCTCAAATACTTGTTGCTCAACACACTCACCTATTATTTCTCCAGTGATTGGAATCCTCAAGTAGATTTGCAGGCTATGGATCGTGCACACAGACTTGGTCAGACCAAGCCCGTTCAAGTCTTCCGCTTCATCTCCGAGGGTACCGTCGAGGAGAAGATTATCGAAAGGGCTGATAGAAAGTTGTTCTTGGATGCTGCTGTGATTCAGCAGGGTAGACTTGCCGAACAGAACTCAAAGCTGGGCAAGAATGAGTTGATGCAAATGGTCAAGTTTGGTGCCGATCAAATCATCTCTGGAAAGAAGGGTACATACACCGACGAGGATATTGATGCATTGATTGCCAAGGGTCAAAAGAAAACTGATGAATTACAGATGACCATGGAGAAGGATGCTCAGCACAACCTTGCCTCGTTCACACTTGGTGGAGACATGGCGGAAGAGACCAAGGATACATTTGACTTTGGCGGTGAGAACTACCGTGATAAGAGGAAGGATGGCTCCCTCTTTATTGATATGGGCACACGTGAACGCAAGCGTGCCAAGTATGACGTCAATGAGTACTACAAGGATAAGATGAACGAGAATAGTGGAATGAAAGCCCATGCCGCCGATGCTGCCAAGAAGAAGAAGAAAAAGGGTCCACTCATGCAAGATTTCCAGCTGTATGACCGTGAACGATTGGAGGAGCTGTCTGCCCGAGAGAGGGAGCTAGCACAACAGAAGGAAGACCACATTGCCATGATCGCCGACCTGCGGAAGAGGATTTCCTCAGCACCAACGGGACAAGTTTCACAGATGATGGAGGAGGTGTCCAAGATGGAAGGCATGTTGAATCAATTTGTGTTAACTCCACAAGAAGAGGCCGAGAAGACGAAACTACTCGCTGAGGGATTTGCCGATTGGTCACGAAAGGATTACAGAGCATTCTGTAATGCACTTGAGACGCACGGTCGATACAAGATTGACGAGATTATCGATGAAGTCGCTTCAGAAACTGGTAAGGATGTAAATGATATCAAGAAGTATTATGTTTCATTCTGGACATATTATCGCCGTTTGTCAGACTGGGCTAAAGTTATTGAAAAGGTTGAAAAGGGAGAGAAGAAGATTCATCGACTTACGGCTATTCGTCAACTCATTCAAGACAAGGTCGAGCTACACCTTGAATCACAATACCGCAAAATGTACGAGGGTATGGAAGAAGGCAAGTTTACAAATGAAGAGCTTGAGAAGCACTCTCCGTGGGATATTCTCATGTATTCCTGGCCTGCGATGAAGTTCAAGTATGGTCAAGGTCAGAAGGGATACTCGTACACACAAGAGGAAGATGCATTTTTACTTGTTATGATGCACCGTCATGGTTATGGTGCCGCACGACGAATTCATTTGGAGATACGACGTGCTTGGCAATTCCGCTTTGATTGGTTCTTCAAGTCACGTAGTCCACAGGAGATTCAGAAGCGGTGTGATACGTTAATTAGGATTGTGGAGAGGGAGTTGAAGGATCATTACGAGAAGGAAGAGAAGAAGCTGTTGGAGGAGGAAGAGAAGAAGAAGGAGGAAGCTTCGAAGCAGGCTGCATCTGCTGCCGTGGCACCCTCGTCAGATGATAAGGCTAAGAAGGTCGAGGCACCCTTGTCAGATGATAAGATTAAGGTTGCGTCATCTCCTCAGAAAGTTGTCATGGACGTAGAGATGACTTCTCCAACAGTTTAATTTAAGAAGGGAGACAAATTATGGCGTAGGGTTTCATTATTATATGTTGAGAGGTTTGGTTTTGAGCTGTTACTGGGGGAGTATGTTAATAGTAAAGTAATAGCTCAAATGAAGTTAGCGATAATCAAATAGTATTAGCTCGTGCGTCAGTCCTCTAGTATTATTCATGTATACAGAATCAGGCAATCATATCGTCGAGCCAGCTCTCTAAGTCTTCATCCTCTTCTTCTGATACATCATCCTCATTATCATGTTGTTGCTTTACTACTTCATCTTTCTTTGATATCTCATCCACTTCTTCTTGCTGTATTTCTTCCTCTTCTAATATTACACATTTTGACTCTTCTCTAAGTTGAGCTATTGTCTTCTTATGTTCCGCTCCATCATTATAGTATTTATCTTGCAAATAATCTCCTATGTGTTTTGGTATCTTCAATCTTTCATGTAGTGGTATTTGTTTTAAACATATGTCAAGTGCCTTTATATCAATGGACATCCAATCCTCTGCTACTTTATTGTTTATATTCTGTTGTTTGTTGTTGTTTGATGATAGTGATAGAGAAGATGCAATTGATGATAACTCATCCTCTTCCTCATCACCGTAGTACTCACTCAATCCAGCAGAGGACAGTAAATTTATATCATCTAGTAAACCATCATAATCAGCATCACCACTACTGGTATTTGCTGTACTACTACGATCATATCGAAATGAGTTATCACCCAACTTAGATAGATCTGATCTTTTTCTTCGTGATGTTTGGCCACCACTACCTTTGCCTCCGCTACCACCACGTCCTCCTCTTCCTCTACCCCTTGCTGCCTGATTTCGTTTGACTTGTGATCGGCCCATTATTGATTAATATGATACGCGCGCCAATACGTACTCTCATAGGGGGTGAGGAGGACAAAAGGGGATTGTTAACTCTGGCGATATAACGAAGTCCATGTGGATTATTTTTTATTGGTTAATAGAGTTGACCGTGTTGTTAAAGGCATCTAAAAGGCGAGGGGACATGTGCAATAAGCTTATTGGTAGCGGTATAAGTAGTATATAATATCGCGGTAGGGTAGTAGCTTGTAGTAAAGAAAAGTCTATAATGAGCACGTCTGATATTTGCAATGTCAGTGCATCAAAATCAAATAATGATGTATGTGAGGTGAACAATATGTTAAACAACATGAGTACGGATGATACCGATGTATTACCAGTGTGTGCTAACTGCGGCAAAGAAGGTATTAGTGATAATATGAACACATGCAACAAATGTAAGGTAGTAAAGTATTGCAACGCTACATGTAAAAAGGTACACAAAAAGAAGCATAAGAAAGATTGCGATGAACATATCAGACTTGCTGCTGAGAAACACGACGAAAAGTTGTTCAAGCAACCTCAAGCACTACATGATGATTGTCCAATCTGTTTTCTCCGACTGCCATGTCTTGGAAAAGGAAGTAAATATTATGTGTGCTGCGGAAAAGTTATCTGTAATGGATGTATTTATGCACCTGTTTATGATGACCAAGGCAATGAAGTTGATAATCAAAAGTGTCCTTTTTGTAGAACTCAGTTTCCAATTTCAAACGAAGAGATGATTAAAAGGCAAAAGAAAAGAGTGGATATCGATGATCCGTTAGCAATGTTCATGACAGGATGTGATTATCAAGAGGGGACAGATGGATTTACCCAAAATTATGGCAAGGCATTTGGCCTTTTCTATCGTGCAGGTGAGCTTGGGTGTACAAAAGCATATACCAACATTGGATATGCATATACGTTTGGTTGTGGAGTAGAAATTGATAAGAAGAAGGCGGAGCATTTCTATGAGCTTGCTGCCATGGGGGGAAATGTAAACGCAAGGCATAATCTAGGTATTAAGGAAGAGAATGCGGGTAACATGGAGAGAGCACTGAAGCACTATATGATTGCAGTAAGAGATGGACAGAACGACTCTTTGGAGATAATCAAACGGATGTACAAGGATGAACGTGCATCAAAAGACGAATACGCAAGAGCATTACAATCATATCAAATGTACTTGAGCGAGATCAAAAGTAAACAGAGGGATGAAGCCGCAGCATATGATAATGAGCTGTTTCGATACTATTAGTACTATGGGATAGATAAAGTAAGAACTAATGCAGTTTAGTGAGAACAGTTTCTATTTAATTACTTTTTGCTACTACTACTACTGCTGCTACTGCTACCTTGCAATGATAAGAAGAGACGAGCTGCACTCATCAGTTCTTTCTCTTTGCTTGTCATATTCTCGTCATCCTTTTGTTTGGAACTAGCAGTAGTGTTATCAGTCAGTGCTCGAAGTATACTTCTCCATCCATGGCTTTGTATCAAACTTGACCTTATCTTCTTGCTGTTGAATATTTTCATCCTCATTCTTCTCTTGTTGTTGTTGTTGTTGTTGTTGGTTATCTTCAGTAGCAGAAAAGGGGAAACCAGCATCGGTCAAGATTTTGAGCCTCCGTTTCGTCAAGTGTGACTTGCTACCTTTCATGTACAGGTTATATTGAGCTCGCTGATTCGCCACCCAATTCGATAGAGACAAGTCTTCTTGGTAGTTACTTGGAACTAAGAAATCACCATGTCGTTGCTTATACTTCGACAGAACATCAAACTTTTGTAACCATTTGGCATCTCGTGCATCAAATTCAAATCCTATACCTTTCAGTTTGTCAATCTTGTCTTGGCTCAACTTCTTTGGTGGCGGAGCCTTCTTCTTGCTATTCTTTGTCGTTAGTGAACTGTCCGCCGCAACACAATCTTGTTTAGCAGTTGCTGAATTCTTATCTTGCTTATAATGTACTCTTTGATCAGACACCCATTTGTGTAGCTGTGCCACTTCGGGGTCTGTACTCTTATCGGGAATCATATGACAGTTACCATGTGTTTCCTTCCACTTGACTAATCTTTCGTAGTTCTCATTCCAGGTGTTTGTTCGTCTACTCCAGACAAAGCCTAGATCATTAAGCAGTTGCACTCTCTCTGCTGTTAAATCTGATTTTGTACCATCTCCTTTGCAGTAGAGTGTATATTGAACTTGCTGTCTCTTTACCCAAGCCCCCAAGCCACTATTACTATGCCTAACTAATGTATCTCCGTGTTGAGACTTGTATCGTTTCAATTCTAAATACTGTTTCTGCCACTTTTCACTTCGCGGATCATATTGAAAACCAATATTTTGAAGAGCAATTGTTTTATATGGCTCTGTATCTATCTCTTCATTATTCATATCCACAGTATCATCATTAGCTGTAGTAGTAGATTCACTGATCTGCTTTTGTTGTTGCTTATACTCTTTCCGTATCTTACCAACCCAAGACGATAATTGCTTAACCTCTTCTAGTGTAAGACCTTCTTTCACTTCACCATCAAAGCTACGTGAAACATTTTGCTTCACATTACAATGTCCATTGATTGACTTATACTTGCTTAACTTGTGATACATGTCATTCCATTGATTAGATTCTTTTAATAACTCTTCACATTCATCTTTGGCAACATTTTCGACTAGCTTTTTGGTATTAATAAAGTTTAATCTACATGTAGACACGGTAGCTTTTGCCTTTTCTAATGCTACTAATGCACGTCGTAGTTCTTTTTGAGATTGTGTACATTTGTTTAATGCGTCATCCATACGCTGTCTAGAAGGAGTGAGTTGGGAGGTAGTAGTGGGAGATTGTTTGGTAGATGGCGATCTCTTTCTCTTCTTTGTAGAGGGTTTCTTTGTTGTAGATGATGAAGAGTTGGATACCTTATCAGCCGGTCTCTTCTTTGATATCTTTGTTTTACTCTTAGATGTAGTTGCATGATCCTTCTTTGAGGAATCTTCTTTATCATCTGATTTCGATTGTTGTTGTTGTTGAATGTCTTCATTATCAAACAATTTTGATAATGACAAGTCATCATCGTCTCCATCGTTATCATACTCGGTATCATTAGAAGAAGGCTGAACACCACCGTCCTTTTCTTTTTTATTCTGTCCGGCATTCATAGATTGTCTGCGGTCTTCAATATACCTGTAACCTAGGATTGCAATATATGTTGCAAATGTAACACTAAACTCAAAAATACTCAAACGAGTAAAGTCGAGTGTATCTATGCTCACGTGACATATGTCCAAACAAAATCTACTGAAACTAGATATAGACAAGTAACTATCGCATATGTATACGCAATACTATATCAGTAACCGACCGCCACAAGCCACCAACACTTCCAACACAACAATAGATAAGTAGAGCCAAACGCAAACACACTCTTTATCCTAGGCGTCATGAGCACCACCAATTGAAAGTTCAGTATTAAGTATTAACGCCGATGTATCATGATATGTTTGCGGTAGCATATAATGTATATTATAATCTCTATATGTATGATCAAGCTGGCCTCTCCTAAATATATTGCTTGATCTAACGACTTTATCTCTACTCTCACGACACTCTCATAAAATCCTCACTGCATGCATGATCATAAGCCGTCGGTCAAAGGTTGACAATAGTGGCATGGTACCATGGATTAGATACGAGAACCTTGTGTACTTACATCAATATACATTTGTTGAGGCGAAGATGATACCAGAGTGATATATATGTGTTAGTTACAGAGGATAGGAGCAGGATACCCCAGAGTACATATCCACAAAAGCAAAACACAATAACATGTCAAACACTCCCAAACAATACTGTTACTGGTCTACAAACCAGATATCATCTGCTTCGAAATCATTGGATATTAATGCTGATCCAGTCATTAGACGATTACTTCTACTTGGAAAGTTACGCCGACCAACAACAACTACAAACAATAATACAACTACTCAACACTTGATTGGTATTGAAATTGAACGACTAAAGCAAGTGAAACAATTGTTACTACTACTACGAAGATCACTTGAGGACATACATAATAATACTGTTGACTGTGATAAAGAGAATACTGCACCGAGTAATTGCATTGTTAAGATATTGAATCAATTGAATGGAGTATCAGTACCTCTCTTTAACATTTTGCAACAACAACCATTATCTTCTTCTTCTTCCAACAACAGCAGTGAAGGTAGAATGCAACCTATTATACAAAGTGCAAATTATGCATGCATGGAAGAGTCTGCATTAACTTTGACAACGGTATGGAAGATTAGACAACGAGTTGTGAACAAAAGAGATGAGACTTCTCTTGGTAGTATCAAGTCCTTGGTGTTACCCTCACTTGTATCATGTGCTATTGCACTATCCACACTTCAAATATCTAATGAGAAGAATAAGATTGAACCAGTAGATAATAATACATGTCATAATGATGAGAAGAAGAGTTCAGAGGGTAGTATTCAGAATGATCAATCGTTAGATCTTGGAGAAGATACGGCCATGGCAATTTTACTTTGCATACAATCATTTTTCGACATTGATGATGCAGCAGTTGACCAGGATGGTCAGGATTTGGCAAATGAAGTTGGTTCTGCAATGGGAGGAGCATTGGTAGCTCGTCTTGTTCAGGGATGTCTTTCATTACTTCCACGGGATACCTTGAAGAATGGATCAGGTGATGATAAGGTGCATAGGAAAGACAATACAACTTTACAATTAGAGGCATTGAAGACACTTCAAATTCTAATAAAAAGGATCCCATTCGACAGTCTTTGGAGATCTATCTTACCGGGCTGTTTTGCTGGTTTATATCGGACTGCCTTATCACAACTTCGATATTCATCTGCTTCGTCATCATATAAAGTTGCATCTTCATCTGTTCAGGTTCTTGTGTTATTATTGAAACAATCTTTGAGCATCAAGTCATCAACGGATAAGTCTGACAGCAAAGATAAGAACGATAGTAGTATACAATCAATCACGACCTCTCTCATGGCCGCTGTCCAATCAATAAATCCCAAAGTTGATGATGCCTCTGACAAATTTCCATCTCAGCTAAAGGACGAGGTTAACAAACGTTTGGTCGGTCCTATATCAGTACTCCTCAGTCTATTACCTACCAACCGATCATGGGATGTGAGAAAAAGTGGATTATATCTATGTAAACTTATAATGGTTGAGACTCGATCCGTCTGGACAGCATCCAACCTCAAAACACTTGAAAGAAAGGCATTGGAATATTGTCTAATGATGCTGGGAGATGACAACATAGCAGTATCACGTACCTCTCGTGAGGTATTAGGTTCATACAAAGCTCACCTCGGGGCAAGTAATTGGAAGCGTCAATTGAGTAAGACCATCGTCCCGACAATACTTGAACTGGTAGAATCACTGCCTGCATTTGCAAAGAGTGGACGAGAAGCTGATGTTAGGAATTATCTGCGGCTCATTGACGGATATCTCATGATATCATTTCGGGGTATGACAGATGATTTTGATATCGAAGAATGTTTGTCAGAGAAGAGAAAGAGTGATGCAGGGTCAGCTCTATCTTGTTCGGAGGCTATGGAAGTAGTGAAGCGATCATTTGCAGGTAAGGTTGAGTTTTTGGTTTGAGCTTTCTTGTCAGATATCAACTCATGCCTCTATCATCATTCATCACTAGTCCTTTTTACTCCTGATATCGAGACCATCACATGCAGTCCATTGGTTGAGATTGATTCTGATTCAAGCAAAATTACTTTATACAACAACATAGAAAACAACAACAACAGCAGATACCGCTTCCTCTATCTCCGAGATGAGACGGTCGATGCTGCAAGAAAGACTGTTCACTTATTTGCCAGAGTTCTCGGTGCAAAGAGATGTGCTTTCGTCATAGATGCCTGCTGTTCTGATATGTTTCAAGCTTGCTCACGATTATGTAGTGATAAGCTGCTGACCAATCAAGGTCTTGATCGACGACTGCAGTGGTGTGGACAGTGTGTATACATGGCCGAGATGCTGAGAGGAATGAGTGGAACTCTGAAAGTCTCGTCAAGATCTACACTACGTGTGTTCTCTTCGCTGGCATCAGCAGTTCTACCAGTAATTGTTAGTGAACCCTTGTGGACTTTACAAACTACTTCGGGCATTCGCAGGGGATCAACTAATGATGGTACTGCAATTATGAATCACAATGCAATTCTAGTATCGCTATTAATGGGCGTCATACATCAATTTACTCATGTTATTGGTGGTGAAAACATACGATTACTCCTCCCTACCATACTATTCCCTCTCCTGGAAAGATCATCTCCTATTGGCAATCATTCCTTTGTCCAAAGCGCTGCGGTTGGGCTGCTTCAGGATATTACAGTATCGCTCGGATACAATGATATCTCGTCATTACTTGCTTCGAACTTTGACTACTTGATAGATGCCATATCACTGAGAATGACTAAAAACTCAAGGGAAAAGCAAATACCCATGGAACGATCACTTGTGGGGGTAGTTGACGTGATTCTTCAGTCGATTGTATATCACGGAAGCCCAGATAAAGGCGAGGACGGCGAGCCTCTTACAACAGGTCATGTTTCAATGGTGAAAAACTTGTTGAATTGTCTACTGAATAACTTTGATCGCCAACAACACACGGCAAATGTTTTGAGCACATTTGACATGGCTAGAGTCTTCTTGTCAATGAATACATTCATGGATTCGGCAATCGAAAATTACATACAACAAAATAGTTGCATAGACCCTACACACAAAACACCGGATAATACTGAGGAGGAAACT
>Ga0214480_100069_pt1 | contig 40532 bp, 30 predicted proteins | sample M1_20Mar14CPVII9_3_FD_165042 | JGI IMG/M metagenome (GOLD analysis project Ga0214480, IMG submission 165042) | Marine eukaryotic communities from Monterey Bay, California, United States - M1_20Mar14CPVII9sort6BwellE17 | ecosystem: Environmental > Aquatic > Marine > Unclassified | place: USA... | reverse complement strand
CACATCTTGTGGGGGTTCGATTTCTCAGCCATCAATCGCATTGGTATACCGTGGGTACAGTCCAAATATCAGTGTTTTATACTATTTCACTTGGTAGCAGTTTTATCTCAGTAGTGTAAGTATTAATATACCTTATAGAGAGAGTCTGAAAATTGGTACACCAAATTTACATATATTTTTGTGTGTGGTGTACGGTAATTGGTATACTATATATAAACTGGTGCTGATACATTGATACAAAGTGCATTGGTGTTAGAAGATTCGAAATATGAGCAGTAACAATACCGAAGATCACAGCGGTAGTGGAGATATGACGTCTAACAAAAAAGAGTGCATATCATGTGATCAAAATAATGTCAATACTATTACCGAGGGTATAAATAAGGTTGATATCCTGAGTGATATGTCTACATGTGCTAGTTGTGGGAAAGAGGGTAATAGCAATGATATGAATACATGCAACAAGTGCAAATCAGTAAAGTATTGCAACGCTGCATGTAAGAAGAAACACCGACATAAGCATAAAAAGGCATGTGAAAGAAGAGTGGCAGAGTTATACGATGAACAGTTGTTTAAAGAGGTAGAGCCCGAAGAGTGTCCGATATGCATGCTTACTATGCCACACGAGACCAACACATCAGTTTTCATGCCATGCTGTGGGAAGAGTATCTGTTGTGGATGTATTTACGCAATGAAAATGAGTGAAGGAAAAGATTTGTGTCCATTCTGTCGGATGCCGCCAGCGAGCTCAGATGAATATGTAGTGCATATCAACAGTTTAAAGAATCTAATGGATAAAGGTAATGGTGATGCATTCAATCATCTTGCAGGGTGTTATGCCGATGGAATGATGGGCTTGATACAAGATTACGGAAAGGCTAATAAGTTATATCTCAAGGCAGGTGAGCTTGGATGTGCTCAGGCATACTACAACTTAGGCAATCAGTATTGCTTTGGGAGAGGTGCAGAAATAGACCAGAAGAAAGCTAAACATTACTATGAACTGGCAGCTATTGGTGGCAATGTAGACGCAAGACATAATCTCGGTTGCTTAGAGGGTGCCGCAAGTCATGATCAACGAGCCTACAAACATATGATTATTGCAGCAAGGGCAGGTTATAAGAGTTCTTTGGATAGAGTTAAGCTTGGGTTTATGGAAGGATTAATAGCAAAGGATGAATATGCAAATACTCTTCGGGCATACCAAAAGCGACGAAAGGAAATGAAGAGTGATGAGAGGGACAAAGCTGCTGTATCGGGTATATTTAGTCACTAGAACAATTTGACAACAATATACTATAAATTAGCATCAAATTACTCCATGGTAGAACTTGCTTTATCTCTAGGAATGAAGATCTAATTAGATCTAAATTTAAATCTAATATACTGTTGAGGAAAGAACAAAGAGAAGAGATCGTTCGTCATCTCTCAGCAATAAACTCCTCCACCCGTCCTATCCCCAGGCATAGGTATAAGTATCATCATACAAACATTCCTTGTTGTGTTTTATACTGCCGATAATGCCTCTCTCTTGGTAGGTAGATCAAATCATACTTTTAATTGGCGGTGACTCCGTGATATATCATTTTCGGAATTTTTTGAGCACATGGTTGCACAATAATTAGGGATCGATTGCTCGGCCATTAATCGCTTTAGTATACCGTGGATACAGTCAATAGATCATCTTTTAATACTATTTCGATTAGTGGCAGTTTTATTTCGGTAGTGTAACAATTGATATACCCAGAGAGTCTGAAAGTTGGTACACCAAAAAAGTGATATTATCAAAAAAGTTTTGAGGTGTTGTACCTACGGATGAACTGGGGGATGATAAATTGGCAATACTCATGTGCATGTATTGGGATTAGAATATAAATATGAGTAATACTACCACCGATAACAATGATCAACATCCTGGCGGTAGTGGGGAAATAACATCAAGTAAAAAAGAAGAGTGCAAATCATGTGAACAAAATACCGACACAATCACGGAAGACTTCAACAGTGTAGCTATACTAGATGATAAGTCTACATGTGCTAGTTGTGGTAAGGAGGGAAACAGTGATGATATGAACACATGCAACAAATGTAAGATGGTTAAATATTGCAATGCAGCATGTAAAAAGAAACACCGTAAAAAGCATAAGAAAAAGTGCGAGGAACGTGTTGCTGAGTTGCATGAGACGAGCAATTATTCAAAGAGCCTCCTCCTCGTGAGGAGTGTCCAATATGTATGTTACCTCTGCCATATGGGAACATCACATCAACTTTCATGACGTGCTGTGGAAAAGTTATCTGTCATGGTTGTATTTTTACCATGAAAAAGAGCGGAGGAGGAGAAGAGATATGCCCATTTTGTAGAACGCCAGATGTATTTTATCAGGAGCATGTGGAAAGGGTGAACAAACTGATGGAGAAAGGCAACGCCAATGCATTCAATCATCTTGCGGGGTTTTACGCTGAAGGAATTAATGGTATGCGACAAGATTATCAAAAGGCGAATGAGTTATTTTTAAAGGCAGGGGAGCTTGGGTATGCTGAAGCATATTTTAATTTGGGATTATCATATCAAAATGGAGATGCTGTAGAAGTTGACATGAAGAAAGCTAAGCATTACTATGAGCTCGCCGCAATGGGTGGAAATGTAAAGGCAAGGACCAACCTTGGTTTTATAGAGGGACAGGCAGGCAATCATCATCGTGCATACAAACACTTACTAATTGGAGCGAGGGCGGGAGATGATCTATCTTTGGACAATGTTAAGAGAGGATATAAGTATGGTTTAATTACGAAGGATGAATACGCAGACACCCTGCGTTTCTATCATGAGAGACAAAAAGAAATGAAAAGCGATGAAAGGGATAAAGCAGCTGCTGCTCGAAATCAATTGTAAAGTCTACCATAACGATGTAGCTATAAACTATAGTAGTCTAAGATTTGTTACTCTGGTAGAACTCGCTTTGGGGCTGAAGACTTACTAAGAAGGAAAGGAGGATCCTTTTGTTCTCTTTACTTAGCACTTCATAAACTAAACTATCTTCCTCCAAAACTCGGGTTGATCACCCAGTCCCAGGTTCGAGCTCACATGCGACCTTTTGTTAGCCACTTTCAATCAAGTGCAAATTCCTAGTCACCTCCACGAGGTGCACAGCCTTCAAAGCTGCTGCCAAAGCACTTTGATTCTAATCTGACACTTACAGTGCAGAAGCTCGCAGTTCCAACACTGCACTCAACTTACTACAGAGATATGGCACGGCCTACAGCCGGCGTGCACTCTGTGCAAAATCAACTAGGTATGGCACTCACGGTGCATTCAATATACCGCCCCCCATTTTGCACACTTTTATTTTTTAGAGACGCCTTGATGCTATCTATCTAATTACTTTGTCCGAGGATATAGACCTACTGCAGAACTTTATCAGTAAAAGTATATAGCTAGCATTGGTTTGTCAGGTTGTGGTTGGATTCTATCCATATATCTTGTGATATAAGTACGTAAAAGTTTGGATCAGAGTTGCAATTTATTATATAGACTTTACAATATGTTGTATACACAACCATCACCAGGGACAAACTCAAACAATAGTGATATACCGCAGACGCAAACTATGGCCAATACAGCATACTACGACGCGGTATCTAAATGTATTAAATTGCCTATTGCATCAGAAGAAGATGAAGGGGGAAGAGGAGGAGTACGATCCATATTAGAAGGATCTATTATTGAATTGGATATACCATCCAACTTTCAATTGGGGAATCAAATGTTATTGGGGGAGATATATGAGATTGGTAAGTTATTGTAGTTTGTTTTGCAATTCTTCTCTATATGATATCTTCTTTGCAATGCAAATTTGCTCACAAGATATGCTCAACTTTTTATTCCTCTCTGTATCTCGTATGATATTATATGTACAACTTTTCTATGCAACTATGAAGTTATTATGGATGAGAATATGCAACCAATAGTAGTACACAATGAGAAATCAAACCCATCTTCTCCACAGCATAGACACTTGGAATCATCCGAAACTCAACCAACAACAAACAATAAACAACTCACAAGAGAAGTCCTACTACAAAAACAACGTGAATTACAACAATTACATTATCAACAAACACAAACATTACTAAATAAACATCAGAATGAAAAGATGCAATTGACTGAGTATCAACGTATGGGTAAATTAGACCCAAATAGCGCAAGCCAATTACTGTTGCAAATGGAGGAGACACATGATTTGGAATTAAAGAGATTGCAAGATGAACAGCAAGTTGAACAGAGTGAATTAATGGATTTGATATTTGATAGTGCTGCTGCTGTTACATCTGGGAGTGGTGGTGATAAGGAGAAGAAACAATCTCCTCCTCCACCCCAACCAAAACAGCAGAAGAATACAAAGGCTCTATGGAATAAGGCCGCAGTATCAGCCGTTGCTGCCAAAACAATGAGTAGTCAAAAGATTGATGATTATGATCATGTACAACACCAAGGAGAGGAGAAGGCGGAAGAACAATATGAACAACAGCCTGCTGTTAGTGATACAAATGAAACTTATGTGGCACCTTGGAATCGAAAGAAGGAAAGTGAGAAGAAGAAGAAGAAGATGGAAGGTGGTGAACAGCCAGATGTTAGTGAAACACCCGAAAGCTATGTTGCACCATGGAATCGAAAGAAGAAAGTTGAGACAACTCATCAGGCAGAGACTACTCCCCGAGTTACCAATTCATCTACAGATATGCCTGATAAGGTACCGCCTACATTACCCAATTTAGAATCACAGCAACCTACCATCACCAAGGCACCGCCTCTACCATCGGATAAACAACGGCGAGCAGAAGTTCAAGCAGTCATGAGAGATAAGACCCTTGATAAGGCAGAGAAGCAGAAGAAGTTGGCAGAGATTAAGGCCAAGTATGCCGCCCAATCAACACCTCAAGTGAAGAAGCAGTCTCTTACCGTCGATACCCAAGAACAAACTCCTGTCACAGCGGCTCAAAGTCGTTGGAAGAGAGGTGCCGCCTCGGCAGTGGCGGCAAAGGGTCTTACTAATAACTTCCAGGCAATGAAGAAGACAGAAGGTAGTACCACGCCTATTATAGTATTTATACGAAAACTCAAGCAGAATGATCCATCCCTGACAACAATCATACTTGACGGACGGAAAGATGTATCTGAAAATGAGTGGGTTGACTTGTTTGATGCAATAGAGGAGAATACATACTTAACTCATCTCTCTGTATCGGATTGTGGTTTGGATGATGATGTCACTACTCCGTTAGTCCTTGCCTTGGTGGAGAATGAAACAGTAACTCAATTAGATCTATCAAACAATCCAAAGTTAACCAACAGTACCGGCAAGTCATTACTGAAGATTCTAAAGCAGAGTAATCAGGTATTAAAGAAGTTGAACATAACTGGAACTACAATCTCTGACAAGACGAGCGACAAGGTACAAGAATGTCTAGATGACAGAGATGATATCAAGAAGCTTGAGAAGATACAAGCAGCACGACAACAAAAGATTAAGGAGCTGCTTGCCTTCTCTGCCTCGGATGATGTTAGTCCATCATCAGAACGGTTATCACAACGATTACTCGAGATTGAGAATGAAGGCGATGATGAAGACCGTGAGTTTGCCAAGAGTATCAATACAAAATCAACCAACTCCTCAGGTGAGGACAGTAATACCACTGCTACTAAGACAGGGAAGAAGAAGCCAAGGAGAAGAAGATTAACATTGGAGAAGACCAACTCATCAAAGAGTATGAACAGTACTGGCAGTGGTAATAGTAGAAGTAGTACTCCCACACAACATAGTTTAAAGTCAGCTGTACGGGCAACAACAATGGCAAGACAAATGGCCAATATGGGTGGAGAGATTACCAATGTTGGTTTGAATATAGAACAAGTGAAACAAACCCGTAAAATGAGAGGAGAGTGTGAAGATTGTGGACAAAAGTGTTTTAATAAGACAATGTTCAAGACTATTCCATTAACTATAACAGGCAAGGTTGAGGATGGGCGGTGTTTACGTTGTACAACCTAACATATAAACAAATAATATGTTACTAATCAAGTTGATGCACATCCTCGTCTCTCCCTCTGTTCTAGGTACCATAGAGTTCTAGATCTGATTTCAAGGATGCCTTTGAGCGGCAGCTGCTTTATCCCTCATATCACTCTTCATTTCTTTTTGCCGCTCATGATATGCTCGTAAAGTATTGGCATATTCATCTTTTGTAATAACCCCTTTCATAAAGCCTTCCTTAATAATATCCAGAGATCTCTTGTCTCCAGCCCTTGCTGCAAGTAAGAAGTGCTTCATTGCACGACGGTGATTGTTGTTAGTCCTGTACTCTTCACGGCCTAGATTATACCTTGCATCTAAATCCCCCATCATTGCTGCTAGCTCCCAGTAGTAAATAGCCTTCTTCATATCCACTTCTAAATCATGTCGTCCACTGGCATGTGAGTTTCCCAGGTTAAAATAGGCCTCAGCACAACCAAGCTCCCCTGCCTTGAGTAACAACTCATTAGCCTTATCCATATCCCGTGACAAACCAGCAATACCGCGTAAATACAATCCTGAAAGCATATAGAATGCATCTGCATTGCCTGTTTCAATTAGTTTCTCTGTTCTTTTGAGATTCTCTTCAATAGTAGTTGTCCTTGGAGTTCTACAAAATGCACATAAATCTTTTCCTCCTTCACTCATCTCCATTGCATAAACACAACCATCGCAGATTTTCATCCCACAGCATGAATTAAACGATATCATCTCAGTCCTCGGTAGGACGAGGAAGCATATTGGGCATTCTTCCCGAGGTGGATTATCTTTGAATAATGCTTCTTCATATAACTCAGCCACTCTTCTTTCACACTTTTTCTTATGCTTCGATCGATGCTTCTTTTTACATGCCGCGTTGCAATACTTTACCTCCTTACATTTATTGCATGTATTCATATCATCACTGTTTCCTTCCGTTCCACAACTAGCACATGCAGACATTTCATCTAGTATAGAAGCACTCTCGATACCCTCGGTATTATATTGCTCACATGATGTGCACTCATTTTTGCTAGACGTCATGTCTCCGCTCCCACCACACTGCTGGCCGTTATCACCACCACAACAGTTGGAACTCATATCTAGTAGACCTTAATTGTTTTTAAGTTATAATAATATACAGACTTTGCCTCTCTGTTTCTGTTTAGATCTCAAGTAGTCATGCATGATTGACTTAATGTAATTTGGACATGCATCTCACTACTCGATTCCCATATGTAGAAGACGGCTCTGTAATCCCTGTAATATTGCACGTTGAAAATCCTGTTCCATTTCCATAGCATCATGCTTACCCGTAGCGGCAAGTAAAGCATCTAATTCTGGTATATGATGATCTTCTAATGATGTTTGCTCATCAATCTCTGTCTCGTTGATATTGTTATCACTGAATAAACTATCTATGCCACTAGTCGACGATGATACTAATAAAGGTCCAGGATATTCTATTAACTGTTTGATACATGATGTTGCCCAGGATATAGCCCGTTCATCAAATTCTAGTGACGAATCAGATATATCTTCTTTTGGCTGAGCACTTTGCTTCTTATTCATTTCGTCATCAGCTTTCATCTCCGTCTTCTGCTTCTTTTGCTGTATCTTCTTTGCCCTCTTCTGATCTTTATATTGTGCTACTCTTACAAAGTATGGTTCAGCAAATTCAACAATCACTGCAAGCAATAGCTGCGTTAATTTGTGTCTTTGTTTTCTACTTATTTCTTTTTTTGCATATGATGTGTCATTATTTTGATGTTGTTGATTTGTAGGAGGAGGCTGTTGTGAGTAACATTCCATTAGTATACGATTTACCAAGTTGGGTATCATATGCAGCTGTTCATCGTCGTCATTTGTATTCTTCTCTGTATCCGATTGCTGTTGTTCGGTGTTAGTAGGTTGAGATGTGGAAATTATACCATTGTAAATCTTCTCGATATCTCTCTCGGAAACTAAATACTCGAGAGCCTTCTGTAGATCAACTATCTCTGATATATCTTCTTCGTCACTATCACTACTATCATCACTGCTACTATCATCTTGCATATTATCACAGTCGTTACTGCTACCATTGCTGGCATCTCTATCTTCTCTCATCACAGAGCTCAATAATTGAGATAATTTTTGTGTGTCATTGCAAATGTTAGCTGACTTCACACTCGTATCGCCGCCGCCCAATACTTCACCACCGCTACCACTACTGTTTGTAGCATTCAGACCCTCCATCGAGTGCTTTCCACTGCTATTTGAGCTACTAGTAATCAACTTATTTATCCTTTCTATGCACTCTCATAAAATCTTGGAGGTGAGTTCTTAGATTATGAGCTATCGTAGTACTCATGAATCGACCTCAACCACTACTTGATATTTGATATCACGATATTTGACGATATACTGGTAACAATTGCTTTCATATTGAAGATAGAGCCGACTGATTACATAATATATAACTCTTTGTTGACGGTCTTTCCATTGTTGGCAGTCTCGCGTCGATAGTAGTAGTAGAAGCCTGAGAAATTATAAAGTTGAGTGGTGCATATCTGCAATTTATTTAAGTAACTAGCGGTAGTTAATACTCTGTTGTTATTATACCAGCATTTATAGTTATTAGATCAAAAGAAGTGTTATACCAATTAGTAGTAATAGTCTCGTATCGTTGGTATCAATATATTAGAAGATATACATACATCAAAAAAGTACACATCATATGCACCAAAGTTAAATTATGGAATCATCATCAGCCCCTAATATCTGTGCCAATTGTGGCAAGGGTGAAGAGGAAAGTGATAATCTAAAGAAGTGCAGTGCATGTCTATCGGTAAAGTATTGCAGTAGGGAGTGTCAAGCAGCTCACCGCCCTCAACACAAGAGGGAATGTAAAAAACGTGCTGTTGAGCTACATGAAGAGGCTCTTTTCAAAGAGGTAGAGCTGGAGGATTGTCCAATTTGTATGTTACCCCTGTCATTTGACACCGGAACAGCAACTTTTGAATCATGCTGTGGGAAGCGTATCTGTAGTGGTTGCATTTATGCCATGTATGAGAGTGATGGGACAGATTTATGTGCATTCTGTCGGACGCCAGGAGCAACTTCCGAGGAAGAGGAAATGAAAAGATTGAAGAAACTGATGGATAAAGGAAATGCCAGGGCATTTCATCAACTTGCTGGGGCATATGCTCAAGGGATCTACGGCATGCCACAAGATCGGCAAAGGGCAAATGAGCTATATCTCAAGGCAGGAGAGCTAGGATGTACTTCGGCATATTACAACTTGGGGAATTCCTATCTTGAAGGAAATGGTGTGGACGTTGATACGAAGAAGGCTATACACTTCTATGAGCTTGCAGCTATGGGTGGGAACGTAATAGCAAGGCATAATGTTGGTTGTTTGGAGATGAAGGCTGACAATTATATCAGGGCAATGAAACACTTCATATTAGCTGCAAGGGCTGGGTACAAGGATGCTTTAGATAGAGTCAAGGGAGGCTTCATGACCGGTTTTGTGACAAAAGATGAATATGCAAACACTCTACGTGCACACCAAAAGGCACAGGATGATATGAGGAGCGATATGAGAGACAAATTTGATACGCTGAAAGAATCCAACTCGGCTTGGAGTAGATAGAGAAGTAGAAATACAGAAGTAAAAGCCTCTCTCATATCATATCTTACGGATGCATTGGAAAAAGTAGTTATTGTACCCTGCCTCGCTCGCTCAGTCGTCGTGCGTGACGCTCGCTCGCTCGCTTTGTCCGAAGGATACCGGGGTAGGATACCGTCGCACTCTCATAAAAAAATGAAATGACGCAGACAATGATGATTGACAACAACATGATGAAACAACTCCAAATAACTTGCATAGCGGACAATACCTATAGATCGACCGGATAGTATCATAGAAAAGCTAGAGATAGACGGCCACTTTTCTAGAACTTTGAGAGGCGGACCCAGATGATATAAAACAAATAATATCAAATCATGTCAAATATTGAACAACATGAGCAATCGTTGCAACAACAACAATCATCAGCAGTAGTACAGCAAAGGCCAGCACATCCATTCGTCGAAGCATCATGTATATCTAAGCTATTGTTCATATGGCCATATCATTTAATGTCTGGCAAGAACAAAGTTCGGCCTGTAGATAATGATACCAACAACACAGATATCAATGATAGAAGAAAGAATGAACAACGAGCAGCAATAGAAGAATGCGATCTACCCCAGGTCTTACCAGCCGATTCTTCAGAACAAAATCTAAATAACTTTACAGAATTATGGAATACCGAACAATCACGAGCTGCTACTGCAAAGGCAAACTATTTTGCATCTCTACAATCTACTAACAACTCTACTACCAACTCAAGAAGAAGGAAGAAGAAACGAATGCCAAAAAATTGTAAACCAAGTTTACATCGTGCAATAATTAAAGATTTCTTATCAACAATGTGGTATGTCCAGCCTTTCATGTTGTTATCTTCAACTGCCAAGTTAGTGCAAGCATTAGCTTTGGGATATCTTCTCCAATCATTTGAAACTCCCTCTTCTACTTCCACTGCAACTACTTCAGACACTTCAACAACATCAACAGAGAACAAAGAAGGATACATCTGGGCAACAATATTAGTATTATCAGGATTAATTGTATTATTAGAACATCATCATGTCTTCTTCTGGACATGGCGTAAGGGTATGCAATATCGTATTAGTTGTGTGGCGGCTATATATGATAAAAGTTTAAAATTAAATAGTATGGTTGCTACTGAACAAGTGGGTGTTGGGAAGGGTAAGGAGGGTTTGTTGGATAAGAAGAAAGGTACGTCAACAAGTGGTAGTAGTAGTAATGGTGCAAGTTCAGGAAGAGTGGTGAATATTGCAACAAATGATGTAGAACGTTTTCTCTTGGCAACATTATTCGCGTCGTACATCTTCTGGGCACCAATCCAATCTATAGCAATCTTAGGATTGGGATGGTATGTTATTGGTTGGTCATTTGCAGCTGGATTTGGACTGTTAGTATTCTTGTTTGTTCCATTACAGTTATGGTTATCTAAAAAGTTTGCTTTTATGAGAAGTAAGATTGCTGCCATTACAGATGAACGTGTTACATTGGTTAGTCAGGCTATATCGGGAGTGCGAGTTATGAAAATGAGTGGATGGGAAGATAACTTTGAAGCACGTATTGCAACTGTCCGCAAAAAGGAATGTGATCAAATTGAAAAAGTGAATACCTATCGAGTATTGAATGAGGCAATCTTCTTTGTATGTAATGTTACCACATCTGTCATTATATTCATTATACATGTAGCAGCTGGAGGCGAATTAACACCACGGAATGTTTATACAACAATGGTATTAATCAATGTGGCACAGATGGAGATTACTAAACATTTATCATTGGCAGTCATGGGTGTAAGTGAATGTTGGGTGAGTATATCAAGGATACAACGATTCCTTGAAACTCCTGAATTAGATGAAAGGCATGAGTTGCCATTGTTAAAGGATGATAATGGAGATGCAGCTATAATTGCATCGAATGTCACGGCATATTGGAATGGTACTGGTAGAAGAAAGAGAAGTTTGTCTGATGCAAATGACGATGACGAAGATAACAAAATTGACATGGTTGGGTTGATACTTGCACTTGATAATGTTAATTTAGAGTTTGATATGGGCACGTTGACCTGTGTGATTGGTGCCGTGGGTTCGGGTAAGAGTGCCTTGATATCAATGCTAGCGGGAGAACTACCAATATCAACTGGAAGTTTAAGGAAAAGAGACAATTCTTCAGTATCATATGCACCTCAAGATCCGTGGATAATGGACGGAACTGTCAAGGAGAACATACTACTCGGATATGATTACAATGAAGAGTTTTATACTACAATTATCAATGCTTGTGGATTGAATGTCGACTTGAGTCAACTACCGTCAGGAGAGAGTACCATTGTTGGTGATAGAGGAGTGCAATTAAGTGGCGGTCAAAGAGCCAGAATTGCATTAGCTCGAGCATTCTATAGAGATGCCGATGTGATATTGTTAGATGATCCTCTCTCGGCTGTTGATAGTCGTGTTGGTAGACTGCTGTTCTATTCGGCAATATTGGAATTGGGTGTGAATAGAGGAAAGTGTGTTATACTCGTTACTCACCAGCATCAGTTCATTGCTCAATCCAGATGTGTTATGATGAGTGAGGGTAAAGTAGCTTGCGTTGGTACATATCAAGAGTGTGTTGATGCTTCTAATGGCAAGTTGACCTTTGCTACCCAAAATCAATCATCAGAGGACCTAACAAAGCTTGATGGTGATGTGCTTCCACAGAAGAAACAGAGTAAAGAGAATGTGGTGGAAAGTAGTATAGTCAGTAATGATATCGTCAAGGATGACAAGTCAAAAGAAGAAGTTACTACGGCCACCAATTCAGATGATCATAAGGAAACAAGCCAGGTTGGTGAGGTGAAACGAGATACATTCCTCAACTATGCAAGAGCTATGCCAGGAGGGATTAAAAGTGCTATTCTCATGGTGAGTTAGTCCATCCATATCTTAGGAACCGTGTTAGATTCATTTTGTGCACAAGATGTGTCTCTTTTCATTTTGCTAACATTTAACTTTGTTCTTTCCCTCTGTAGATGGTGCTTTTCACAGCAACTCAAGGAGCAGTATTAGCATGCATAGCGGCAGTTGGCAAGTGGTCAGAGGTACCTGCAGAAGATCAATGGTCAGGCAACATTATTGGTATAGTATGTGGACTAGTAGCTGTGGTTATCGTACTGGCGGTAACGTGAGTAGATACTTCAACTTTTACTTTTATGTTGCATATGAATAGGAATCACCATCTCACTTGTGTTTGCTTCTGCATTTTAGCCGTGCTTTCATGAGCTTTCATCTAATGATTCAGGCATCAAAGAAGCTTCATGATGACATGACACATGCTGTGTTGAGGTCGAAGATCGTCTTTTTTGATACGAACCCAATGGGCAGAATACTGAATCGATTCTCATCAGATGTGGGGTCTAATGATGACCAGCTTCCAACGACCTTCTTTGACTTTCTTGTGATTGCATTTCTAGTACTCGGAGCACTGGTTTCAGCCATTACTGTACTGCCTGTTACGCTCGTCTTCGTGCCTCCACTGATATGGTACTTTCTTCGTGTCAGAAGGGTATTTCTTACCACCTCACGTGAGTTGAAGAGACTGGAGGGCCTTGCTAGATCTCCAATCTTTGCGATGCTGAGTGAATCTCTAAGTGGTATATCCGTAATACGAGCAAACAATGCAATCGAGTACTTTCAAAAGAAGTTTCGTACCGTGCACGATGCACATGGTCGTGCCTTCTTTGCTTATATAGCCTGCTCGAGATGGCTAGGATTTCGAATGGATGGTCTGATGTTTCTGTTCCTTACAATAGCAAGCTTTGCCTCGGTAGTTGTTTATCAACAAGCTTGGTTTGCAATCGATCCAGGTATATTAGGCTTGGCCATATCAATGCTAATTCAATTGTCAGGCCTCTTCCAGTGGTGCATAAGACAATCAGCAGAAGTAGTAAACATGATGGTTGCTGTGGAGAGAGTGATTGGATATCGGGATCTGCCCTCCGAGGCAGCACTCAACAATGATTATGACAAGGAGATAGAGAATGACTGGCCTGCAAAAGGTGCTATTGATGTAAACAATCTCTCTGTTCGGTACAGACCAGGTCTGCCTTTGTCTTTACGCGGATTGACGTTTCAAGTCAGTGGGGGGAGTCGGATAGGAGTAGTGGGAAGAACTGGGTGAGTAGTGATTAGATCTATGGACTTGTATAGTTGCTACCCAAGCATTGTAACTGACTCCTACTTTCCTCTCATCTCATATAGTGGCGGTAAATCAACACTAGTACAATCACTGCTGAGACTATTAGAAGCTGAGGGTGGTCAAATCACAATAGATGGTGTCGATATATCCAAGTTGGGACTCCACAAACTTCGAACATGTATATCTGTGATACCCCAGTCTCCAGTACTTTATGGTGGAGTGTCAATACGAGAAAATCTAGACCCATTCAATCATCATGATGATGAGCAAATAAGTTCTGCTCTGTTGGATGTTCATATGCTCGAGGCTATTAGATCATTATCTCATGGATTAGACACAACTGTGGCCGAGGGTGGACTTAACTTTAGTGTGGGACAGCGTCAGCTTCTATGCTTGGCGAGAGCTATCCTTCGAAGGAACAAGATACTCGTTTTGGACGAACCAACAGCAAATGTCGACTCACGAACTGACAAGCTATTGCAAGAGGCAGTATCGAAGAGTTTTCAAGGCGCGACAATCTTAGCTGTTGCCCATCGATTAGACACGGTCATCGACTTTGATAAGATTCTAGTACTTGGATCAGGAGGTTTATTAGAGTATGGGTCTCCTCATGAGCTGATTAGCCAAGAAGGTGCCTTTTGTAGTATGATTAATGACACAGGTGAGGAAATGGCTGCGTTATTGAAAGAGAGAGCGAAGAGTAATATCTAATTAAGTTACTCTTTTGGCATTGGTAAGATTAGTATAAGATTAGTATGCAACATGAAGTTGAATGAATGATATGTAGCACATGATACTATAGAAGATGCCTGATGGAATTCTTTCACTCTGGCAGCCCCACCTCACAACTACACCAGTCGTCAGTCTCACGACCGACGAAAGACAACATGAACACTCTCATAAAAAGGATACCCATTTGTCATTGCTTGAATTTGATTGGCATGCTAGTTATTAGATTAGCTCATAGTAGTTGCAAAAGGTCACAATCTGCAGACAATACCACTTTATATTGTTTACAAAACAGCCCTACTAAAGAGGGGGTGTATCGAATGAACTGATGATATACTTATACTATAATATGAGAGTGGACACAAATTAATGACATAAAGTTTTTCATAATCAATACGATAATGGAGAATTACCAACAAGAAATCGAGCATCTTGTGAATAACAATAACAATGAAGGATTACCAAAAAGGAAACGAATTTCTTCTTCGCAGATGATGTGTAAATATTGCAAGTATCCGGCAATTGCAATATTGCTCAGCGGCATCATGTATTCTCTCTTTGCAATAGGAATGTATGTAGGAGTTGTGATAAGTGATTATACCAGCATACTTCTTATAAATCATCGACGTAATGGAAGAACAAAGTATGGATATCTTCATCCAACACCGCCATATAAACCTGTCATTCGAACATCACATACATGCAACATAACCTCAATAAAAAATAATGAAACAATATATGAAGTAGTACACCTTCCGGTAGCCACACCCCATTTGATATTGATCGGTGCCCAAAAGAGTGGAACTTCTTCATTTCAAAGTATGATTGATAAACGGCTTAATGTCATTACTCCACTATCTGTGAATAAGTTCGAGCCCCATTTCTTCGATTTTAGAGTATTGCGTGTTCTCAAGAAGTATAAGTATAAAGATCATACAACATTAGAATATAAAAGTAAAGTATGTGAAAAGAGGAAGCAATATACTGAATACTTTAATATAACAAAGATTATATCAAATAATGAAAGTGTGGCAATAGAAAAGACTCCAAGTTACATCTTATATTCAAATTTACCTTGGATGATTGATGAGGTTTGTCCATGGGCGAAGATTGCTGTGATATTGAGATCACCCGTGGATAGAGCTTGTGAGTTTTGCTTTTGTATGCATGCATTCTTTTCATTACATATCTTATGGACAACTGTCTCCTTTTGATACCAATAGGGAGTGGATATCGGATGAGCTTGAGTAGGGGAAAGAAGAAGAATGCTGACTTTTCAACTCTTGTCAAAGAAGAGATTGATGAGTTCATAAAGTATGGATTACTGAACAACTCGACACAGTCTTTAGATGACTTTGAGGCTAGTTTGAACCACACAGCAAATGCTACTCTTGAAGATGAGGTTGCTTCTCCATTTGTCTTTCCAGCCAATATGACACTAGATACTTATGCTCAACTCGTTTACAATTATGATGGTAAGAGAGGTGGACTTCTATTTCGTGGACTTTATGCACCACTTTTGATACCCTGGGTGCAGCAGTTTGCCGCTGACGATAGATTGATGATTCTTCGTTTCAGTGATCTACACTCGAAACCAAATGAGACTGTTAACAAAGTTCTTGGCTTTGCCGGTGTGAATGATACATCTATAGACGAAGATTATATTATACCAAAACGAATACGGAAGAATCCTGATATGAAAGGGAAGGATATATCTCTTGATCCGACCTTACGACTCTATCTGAATCTATTGTACCGACCAATCAACAAATTACTAGCCGAGCTTCTTGGAGATGATTGGCAGGGAGTTTGGGCATAGCTTTAAGTACGTTCAATGAACCACATAGTCGTAGCTAGTGGATGGGCAGGGGATGTGTGACAGAGCGGAGCGAAGAGAAACTGAAAGAGTTGTTCGTTTCGTGTGTCCGGCCGGAGCCGGAGGATTACATTGATAAGACTACTAGATGACTCACAACGCCAACAAACTCTTCCGATCAAATAAACATATCTGCAATTGCTATTATTTGTGACTGTGAACCAAAAACTAAGATTGATACGATAAAGCATTTTAGTAGCTTGTGTAAGTGTAAGAAAGGCCGCGACTCACTTAGAGAACAAACTATTACAGACTATTGGGATACTACTAATCCTTTCATGCTAAGGTTGTGAGTTAGTAGTGATGATTGATTGAGTTAAGTTGAAACATAAAGTGTAGATGAGTGATTTACTTAACTATCTTAGATCTAGTATCCTTATTTCTTCTCAAAAGCAACACATACAACGTGGGCTCGAAAGTTGTGAATCTCATTCACAGCTTGAGGCCACACTGTATTGGGTAGGTATTGCAAACGGATACCCAATTACACCAATATAAAGACGTAAAGTCTTCAAATCGTGAGCCTAAACTTTAACCACATAAGTTTAGGATTTGGATACTCTGCTGTGGTGATGAAAAACGATGAACGTCATCGGTTTTCACGACCAGAGCTTGTGCATATAGGTTGCAAGTCATTATATATCCACCAATACTAACACTCTTGTTCTGCTGGAGCTCTATCAGGCACCTTGAGAGACTGTACAAAAGTCCCAATATATGTCAGACTTTTGTAGAATCTCCAATAGCCGTCCTCAGTTGCTGTTCCACCACAGGTGTGGACTAGCAACTGAGTCGATTCACTAGCCGCTAAACAATGATCTAACCCGAAAAGTCAAACGCGGCACCACCATTATTCCCATCATCCATCCCAGTAGGAGCCGAGAAGGCAAACTGACCATCGGCCATTTCGGGGGCAATATTGGCCATCTCTTCCTCTTCATCCACTCCGAAGAATGTTTCAAGAATCTTGATACACTTTTCGTAAATATCATTATTCGAATGTTGCTGGAGTTCTTCAATCTTGTTTAGACCCTCAGCCTCGGCGACGTATGTGCTCATTTGATTATGTGAGCCTGTGGCAAGGGCGTCATCTTCACCAACCTTGAGGATCTATTGTTTGGGACGTGGAGGTAGGAACAATGTGTTAGCAAGGGTGCAAGGCAATACCACACACAACAAAAAACAAAACATAAAACTTACATTCTCCAACCCCTCCAAGGCAATAGTAACAATCTTAACATCATTCACGGTCAACAAATCACACAACGGACGGATACAACCCTGCTGTACCAAAAACTTAATCTGCTGTGGACTACCACCACTAGTAGCATTCGATATAGCCCACGCAGCCTCCTTACGAATATCAAACTCGGCATTACTTAATAATTGAATTAATGGGGGGATGATATTATTATCAATAACTGCCTGAATTTGATCCTTATTACCTGCGGTAATGTTGGAAATTGTCCAACATGCCTCTTTACGAATACCCTTCTTGGGACTTGATAATAATGCCAACAAACACGGTAAGGCATTATTATTAATAATGAATTGTGTTTGTAAATCATCTCCGGTAACAATATTCCCAACTGTACGTAACGCGGGAGTCTGCACCGCTGGACTTGGATTTAATAACAATTCGACTAATCGACGACATACGCCCGCCTCGATGACAGCCTGAATCTTCTCATTGGGACCATCACTTAAATAACTTAATGCCCAACATGAGTCAGTTAATACCTCCTCATCTGGACTAAAGATTAATTGACTTAACGTGGATAATGAACTCCTAACGAGATTAAAATCCGGCTGGGGCTTACCACGACAGAAGTTCGACAATGTCCACGTCGCATTACGTAACATACTCAACTTTGATCCCTGATGTAACTGTTGTAATAATGGTTGCATAGCACCAGCCTGCAGTACCAAATCACGACAGGGCGGGGAATCACCGGCAATATTACCCAATGCCCATACGGCCTGTTCACGTACATCATCATTCGGACTTGATAATAGACGAACAAAGATGGGTACGGCACCTACCTCCATGACAACCTTGGTATGATCACTGGTACCACTGGCAATATTCGTTAATGCCCACGCGGCCTCGAATTGTAATGCTGGATTATCTTCACGTGATAGAAATTCAACGAATCGTGGTACGACACCTGAATCGATTACTTGTTGAATTGGTGGATTCTTTTCAATGGAAAGTAAACGACGGAACTGGGTGGTGCAGGATGTTTGAATTGATGGATCGTTACCCATTACACCTTGGACCATTTGGGGTAGATTTTCCAGTTTATTGCCCGCGGCACCCATTGATGTGTCCATACCACCGGCTACGGCACCTTTGATATTAAGTGGGAATTAGTTTAATAGGTGAAATTGTTAATTAGTTAAATTGGGTAGAGGGGGATAGAGGGAAGGGTGTATATTGATGAGACACTGCTAAAATAATCACAAGAAAATCCACAACCCAATAAAAACTACAAACCTACCATAACCTCCCGGAGCAACACCACCAGCAGCTAACATACTAGCGGCAGCTAACGCGGCGGGAGTATCCATCGAACTACCGGCACCACCTCCTGGGGGCATTTGACGTCGCTTGGCTAATCGAACATCCTTTTTAGTTTTACGAATTTGGAGTGTAGTTTCCTCACGACGACGTCTTCCTTCATCGACGTCGATTGACTTTTTGAAGCCTTTTTTACGCTGTTAAATATTGGTATTTATTTATGTTATTTAGGGGTATATAGGAGGGTAAGGGGGTTAGATTATTGAGGGGCGTGTTTGCAAGAAAGCAATGCTAATAAACTCAAAGTATTGCGGGTATGTGTTTTTCTACTCGCCACCGCCACCGAATTTTATACAACCAACGCCATAATATTAAACAATAAATAATGAGTAGTATACGTACCTCTTCCTCTTTGTTCAGCATCTTTGATTGTGGTATTAATAGGAGGAGAAAGCGGCACCACCACAAATTAGTACAATGTACTGAAAAGTTGTTGCGTGATTCGTATCAGAAAGTACGGAAAAATATTACACTTGTAATGAAGGGGGACTCGAAACGTTTCTTCGCCAGTCAAGGAAGAAGAGATAAAAAAGATGAGGAGCAAAGTATACTTGTTTGGATAAAAGGAGCAGGGATTGTAGAGGAGTTATTAGTGATGTTAATTAGTAGTATTGTTAGTCTTCTTTGTTGGTATCCAATCACTTCTCGTGCACAGTATCAGTAGGTACACAAGATTCAAGATATAAGATATACACAAAAAAATATGAGTACTAATACTGCCATCAATAGTGTAATGAAGGGTATTGATAATGTAGATATATCAAATAATAGTAATAATGATGATACATCAGAAGAAGTACTACAAAAAACATGTGCCGCATGTGGCAAACAAGGTACTAATCTAAACATATGCAACAAATGTAAATCAGTGACGTATTGCAATGCAGCGTGTAAAAAGAAACACCGTAAAAAGCATAAGAAGGCATGTGAGAAACGAGTGGCTGAACTACACGAAGAACAGTTATTCAAGGATGTAGAACCTGACGAGTGTCCACTTTGTTTTCAGCCCATGCCATTCGAGGCTGAAGCAACAACATTCAAATCCTGTTGTGGAAAAGTTATATGTAATGGTTGTCTTTATGGGGTGAATGAAGAAGCTTTTAAGAGAGGGAAGATACAACTTTGTGCATACTGTCGGTCGCCGCCAGAATCAACAATGAAAGAGGAAAACAAGCGAATAAAGAAGCTATTGGATGCAGATAATGCCATGGCATGTTATACATATGGAGTTTATTTTAGTAAAGGTCAACATGGCATGAGACAAAATTGGGCAAAGGCTAATGAGTTATATCTAAAGGCAGGAGAACTTGGATGGGCAAGAGGATATTATAATCTAGGATATTCATATAACCAGGGATATGGTGTAGAAATAGACCAGAAGAAGGCTAGATATTACTGGGAACTTGCGGCTATGAATGGTCACACAAGTGCAAGGCATAACCTCGGTTGTTTGGAGAAGAGTGATTGCAATTATGATCGATCATTGAAACACTTCATCATATCTGCAAAGGCTGGAAATGAGATCTCATTGGATCAAGTTGAGCGAGGGGTTATGGATGGGTTTCTTGCTAAAGATGTATATGCAAGTACGTTACGGGCATACCATGAGAGACGAAAAGAAATGACAAGTGTCATGCGAGACAAAGCAAAGGAGATAGGATATGGGCAAATAGGGAGATAATGGGGATAGCATTTTGATAATGTATTAGTAAAGGTATTACTACTAAGGCCCGTATACTTCAGCAGCTCTATCCCTCGCAACACTCTTCATTTCATCTAACCGCTGTTGATGCGCTCGAAGAGTACTTGCGTATTCATCTTTTGTCACAATTTTATCCATATACGCTAACTTAACATTGTGTAAAGATTCCTTACCCCCCGATTTAGCTGCAATAATGTAGTGCTTCATTGCTCGTTCGTAATTGCCTGCGTTTCGTTCTACTGTACCAATATTATGCCTGGCGTTAACATTTCCCTTTATAGCAGCTAATTCCCAGTAGTACTTAGCTTTCATCTTGTCTATTTCTACGCCCCTTCCAGAGAGATAGTTGTTGCCCAAGTTGTTGTATGCATCTGAATACCCAAGCTCCCCAGCCTTGAGTAATAACTCATTCGCCTTTCGATAATCTTGTGATAAACCATGTTGACCTAGAGTATAATATCCCGCAAAACAGTTAAATGCCTCACCATCGCCTTTATCCATCAGTTTCTGAACTCTTTTTATTGTTTCCTTGTCTGTTTTTGCTTCTGGCGTTCTACAGAATGCACATAAATCTTTCCCTTCACTCATCGCCATTGCATATTCACATCCATCACAAATTCGCTTCCCACAGCATGTCTCGAACATTGTTAATCTTGTATGTGGCATTGTTAGTAAACAGATTGGACACTCTTCAGGCGGTGGAGGGTCTTTGAATAACTGTTCGTCGTGTAGTTCAGCCACTCGTCTTTCACATGCCTTTTTGTGTTTTGTTCTGTGCTTCTTTTTGCATGCCGCATTGCAATATTTCACCTCCTTACACTTGTTACATGTGTTCATATCATCACTATTATCCACCTTACCACAATTGGCGCATGTAGACGTACTATGCAATATCGATAGACTATTAATACCCTCGGAAATGTTATCGACATTATTTTGCTCACATGATGTGCACTCTTTTTTGCTCATCATTTCTTCGGGGCTACTACCGCCACCGCCATCACCACAGAGCTGGTTATCATTATTATCTCCGATATTGCTGCTCATATTCTAACCCTAATGTATCACGCGGTATTGTTAACAAATTGATATCAAGTTGGTATTTATGTGAAAAATTATGAGAGTATAAGTTTTGCGTGTAGTTACTTTCAATACGACGGCCACACTTTCACTACTGCCAACGCCGCGCCGCACTACTAACACTACTAATAATGAGTATTTCTGCAAGCTATCTCTCCTCTTCTTCAATGCCCTTGCTGCCGCCACCATGAAGCACAACTAACAGCTTTTTGAATAGAAGGGCAAAGGGCGTTCTAAAGGGCACCCAACACTTAACCTCAAAATAAATCAACAAAACAAAATGCTTATTGTTTGTTGGCGTTATATAAAGGAGCAGGGATTGTAGACAAACGACGTTATTAGAGTTGTTAATAAGTAGTAGTATTATTAGTCTTCTTTGTCGGTATCCAAACACTTACTCGAGAATATAAGAATAAGTCGAAAGTACATACACAAGATATGCAAAAATAAATGAGCTCTGATACTGCCATTACTATAACGAAGGGTATTGATAAGGTGGATATAGATACATCATCTGATAATAAATCTGATGAAGTATTACAACAAACGTGTGCCGAATGTGGTAAGCAAGGTACTAATCTAAACATGTGCAACAAGTGCAAATCAGTGACGTATTGTAATGCAGCATGTAAAAAGAAACACCGTAAAAAGCATAAGAAGGCATGTGAGAGAAGGGTAGCCGAGTTGCATGATGAGGCGCTATTCAAAGATATAGAACCTGAAGAGTGCCCTATTTGCTTTCTATCTATGCCGATTGAGACCGATGCAACAACTTTCAAATCATGTTGTGGAAAAGTTATATGCAATGGTTGCATGAATGCAGTGAATCAAGATTTTCACAGTAGAGGGAAGACACCACTTTGTGCATACTGTCGGTCGCCGCCAGAATCAACAATGAAAGAGGAAAACAAGAGAATAAAGAAGCTATTGGATTCAGATAATGCCACGGCATGTTATACATACGGGCTTTATTATAGTCAAGGTGAACATGGATTGCCACAAAACTGGCCAAAGGCTAATGAGTTGTGGTTAAAAGCTGGGGAATATGGACACCCGAGCGGTTACTACAACTTAGGGCACTCATATAGAGATGGCACAGGTGTAGAAGTTGATACGAAAAAAGCATGCCACTACTTTGAGCTTGCTGCTATAAATGGACACGTAAATGTCAGGTATATTCTTGCTACTTTGGAGGGACAGAAAGGTGAAGGACATCGAGCATTGAATCACTTGATGATCGGAGCAAAAGCCGGGCATGAGAACTGTTTAGGTAAAGTCAAGCAAATGTTTATGAGAGGTTTTATTGAAAAAGCCGAATATGAAAATACCATACGAGCCTGCCATGATCGACGAACAGAAATGAAGAGTGAAGCGAGGGATAAAGCAAAGGAGATGGGATATGGACAGAATAATTAGATAGAGATTGTTGATAATATAATAGGTCTTTTCTACATTGGGGGCATAATATCCCATTTTAGTAAAGGTTTCAGACGAAAAGCTGGGGGTAACTTTATCGACTAAACAAATCATAACTGTCCATCATTCTTCATCTTAGTAACAAACTTCCAATAACTGTCACTACCCTCCCATTCCCTGGCTTGTTTATAAAATTCTGCAGCTTCATCCCTTGCATCACTCTTCATCTCTTTTTGCCGCTCATGGTAGGCACGTAAAGTCATTGCATATTCATCCTTTGTAACAACCCCATTCTTAAATCCTGTTGTAACAGTGTCCAACGACTCTTTATGCCCAGCCTTTGCTGCAATTATGAAGTGTTTCATTCCTCGGCTATATCGATATGCTCTTACCGATGGAGATTGACTGTTTTCCCCAATACAAAGCTCATTGCAACCGAGAATATGTCTTGCCCGTACATTCCCTTTTATTGCTGCAAGTTCCCAGTAATAGACAGCTTTCTCCATATCCCTTTCTACACCTTGGCCATTGTTATATAAATTGCCCAAGTTAAAATGTGCAGCGGCACACCCGAGCTCGCCTCCTTTCAAAAATAACTCACAAGCCTTTTGATAGTCTTGTGGCAATCCCAGCCCCTTTGTCACGGAACCCTGATTCCGTCCTTCAGCATATTTACATCCAAGTGTGTAGAACGCCTCAGCATTTCCATTGTCCATTAATTTCTTTAATCGTATGATGCTCTCTTCATTAGACAATGTTGGTGGTGACCTACAGAATGCACATAATACAACTTTTTTCTTATGTCTGTTGCACACTCTATTTTCATGATCACATCCAGAGCATATACGTTTACCGCAACAGTACTGAAAAGTAAACAGATCTCTTCCATCTTGTAAGAGGAGGAAGCAAATTGGACACTCTTCACGAGGCTGATGATCTTTGAATAATTGTTCATCATATAACTCGGCAACTCTTCTCTCACATGCCTTTTTATGTTTCGATCGGTGTTTCTTTTTGCATGCCGCGTTGCAATACTTTACCTCCTTACACTTGTTGCATGTGTTCATATCATCACTATTACCCTCTTTACCGCATGCAGCACATATGGATGTATCATTCAGGATAGCCACACTGTCGATACCCTCGGTAATGTTATCAACATTATTTTGCTCTGTGCACTCTTTTTTGTTTGATGTCATATCTCCAGCGCCACCGTGCTGGTCATTACCATAGAGCTGATTATCATTATTATTATCTCCGGTATTACTACAACTCATATTTCTAATCTATTCCCAATGTATGCACGTGGTATTGTTAATCAATTTGATATCAAATTGGTACATATGAAAATTATGAGAGTATAATTTTTTGTGGGGTTATATTGCAATAATTTAACAACCACTAACACACACTACTGCCAACGCCGCGCCGTACTACTAGCACTACTACTAATGAGTATTTCCGCAAGCTATCTCTCCTCTTTTCAATGCCCTTGCTACTTGCTGCCACAGTTGCTTTTCTTGCTTTTAGCCACCCCCCTTCCCAACCCTCGTAGTTACCCCCGTGGAAGGGGTAGGTGGCTTTTAGCCAAGCCTGTGAAATAGAAGGGCAAAGGGCGTTCTAAAGGGCACCGGCACAAAACCAAAAAATTAAAAATATTTCAATGTGCAATATTACTTTGATGTTTGTCGCGGTTTAAGAGTGCAGTTACTGATCACGGCAAATAGTAGTGTTAGTTACTTGTAGTATTAATAGTCGTCTTTCGTCTGTGGTGCGTAACCTTCGATTTGCTGTGCACACGAGATAAGAATAGTAGAAAGAAAAGTATACACAAGATATGCACAAAAATTATGAGTACTGATACTGCCGCCATCAATACAGTAACGGAGGGTATTGATAATGTGGATATATCAAATAATAGTAATAATGATGATAAATCAGAAGTATTACAGCAACAAACGTGTGCGGCGTGTGGTAAGCAAGGCACTAACCTAAACATTTGCAACATATGCAAGGCAGTGACGTATTGCAATGCTGCATGTAAGAAGAAACACCGTAATAAGCATAAGAAGACATGTAAAAAGCGAGTAGCCGAGTTGCATGATGAGGCGTTATTCAAAGATATAGAACCTGACGAGTGCCCTATCTGCTTTCTACCTATGCCGATTGAGACCGATGCAACATTTTAAATCATGTTGTGGAAAAGTTATATGTAATGGTTGCATGAATGCAGTGAATCAAGAATATCACAGTAGAGGGAAAGTACCACTTTGTGCATACTGTCGGTCGCCGCCAGAATCAACAATGAAAGAAGAAAACAAAAGAATAAAGAGGTTATTAGATACGGATAATGCCACGGCATGCTATACATATGGAAATTACTACAGTCGAGGTGAACATGGCATACCACAAAACTGGGCAAAGGCTAATGAGTTGTGGTTAAAGGCTGGGGAATATGGACACCCAAGCGGTTACTACAACTTAGGACACTCATATAGAGATGGTTCAGGTGTAGAAGTTGATATGAAGAAAGCTGTATACTACTTTGAGCTTGCTGCTATAAATGGACACGTAAATGCCAGGTATATTCTTGGTGCTATGAGGGACAGCAAAAAGGTAAAGGGCACCGAGCATTGAATCACTGGGTGATTGGAGCAAGAGCCGGGCATGAGAACTGTTTAGGGGCAGTCAAGCAAATGTTTGTGAGAGGTGGTATTGAGAAAGATGAATATGAAAATACCATACGAGCCTGTCATGATCGACGAAAAGAAATGAAGAGTGAAGCGAGGGACAAAGCAAAGGAGATGAGATATGGGCATCATATCTAGTAATAGCATCATGTAAATAGCAAATTAGATCTATCTATAGTTGTTCATAACTACTCACTTCTACCGAGCAGCTAGAAACAGATCAGCCTTGTCCCTCTCCTCACTCTTTATTTCATCTAACCACTGCTGATGCGCCCGAAGAGTATTTGCATATTCATCTTTTGTAACATCTCCATGCATAAACCCTACTTTAACCATGTCCAAAGCGTCCTTGTATCCTCCTCTTGCTGCAATCATAAAGTGTTTATACGCTCGTTCATAATTGCCAGCCTGTCCCTCCAAATAACCGAGATTATTCCTTGCTTTTACATTCCCACTCATGGCCGCAAGTTCATAGTAATATTTAGCCTTCTTCACATCAACTTCTACACCCGTTCCACTGTCATATGCAATGCCCAAAATGTAATATCCTGTAGAACATCCAAGCTCTCCTGACTTTAGATATAACTCATTTGCCTTTATAATGTCTTGTGGCATGCCATGTAGTCCATTGGCATAACACCCACCAAGAATACTGAATGCCTCGGCATTGCCTTTCTCCATCAGTGTCTTCGTCCTTTTAATGTGTTCCTTGGCAGAAGTTGCATTAGGTTCCCTACAGAATGGACACAAGTCCACTCCTCCCTCATCTTTCATCTTCATCTCATATATACAACCATTACATATAGCCTGTCCACAGCATGTTTTAAAACTTGAATTCTTACCATCAATTGGCAATGATAGGAAGCAGATTGGACACTCTTCACGAGCAGGAGGCTCTTTGAACAAAGCCTCGTCATGCAATTCAGCAACTCGTTTCTCACACGCCTTCTTATGCTTAGATCGATGCTTCTTTTTGCATGCGGCGTTGCAATACTTCACCGTCTTACATTTGTTGCATATGTTCATATCATCACTATTTCCCTCTTTACCACAATTGGCGCACATCGACGTAACATCCGATACAGCAACGCTATTAATACCCTTGGTAATGTTATCAACATTATTTTGCTCACATGATGTGCATTCTTTTTTACTCGATAAAATATCTCCACTACCGCCACCGCCATCACCACAGAGCTGATTATCATTATTATTATCTCCGATATTGCTGCTCATATTTCTAACCCCAATGTATCACGCGGTATTGTAAGTAAACAAATTGATATCAAGTTGGTACATATGAAAAATTATAAGAGTATATAAGTAATTGTGGGGCTATATTGCAATAATTTAACAACCAATAACACACACTACTGCCAACGCCACGCCGCACATGAGTCTATTCCGCTAGCTATCTCTCCTCTTCTTCAATGACTGCCGCCACACTGCTACTTATGAGTTATGAGCTTCATAGACAAACAACAGTTCTCGTTGAAACTGAACAGAAGGGCAAAGGGGGCATTCTAAAGGGCACCACATAAACTCAAAACAAAACCTAACAAAACAAAACAACCTCTATTGCGTGCCGCCCTTCCTCTATCGTGCTCCTTATATATCCTCCTTCCTCTCCTTACGCTCCCGGTGATCAATTTATAAGATCCCCATACAAATTTAAACCCACCCGGAATGGTCAAATCTAACTTCTCTCAACTACACTCTCCTCCATACTCAACAAATCGCTGTTGCTGCTCTCGATTCGATGGGCTAAAGTGGAAAAGGGTATTAAATACAACATCACATAAATCACTTGCTCAATTACAGCCGCTATTATCACAATATTGAGTAAATTTACAAAGTATGAGCATGGCACCCAATAATAATGGCTATGGCGGAGTAGTACAATCAACACTCTCCTCCTCACACCATTCAACTTCTCACGGAAACCGAGGCTCAATTAATAATCAATCAACAATAATCTCATCCAAACCAACATTAATCACCACACCCCACCTCCGTTTCCTAATCATGGATGCACCCCGACAATCGAACTTACATTTATATATCAAGGAATGTCGTCGTAATTATGTTACTGATATAGTTAGGGTATGTGAACCTACCTATTTAGGGAATGAATTAACTAATGCGGGAATTAAGTTACATGAAATGGCATATGAAGATGGTCATTCACCGCCTGATCCTGTATTGGATGATTGGTTACAGTTAGTTGATGAACGTTTCTTTGGTATTGCTGAAGATCATACTGGCAATAATGCAGGTATGAACGGTTCAACGAAAGAAACGAAAACAATAGCCGTACACTGTGTAGCCGGTCTCGGACGTGCTCCCGTCTTAGTTGCCATTGCATTAATGGAATTTGAAAATATGGATGCAGTTGAGGCTGTAATGATGATACGATCACAGAGACGGGGTGCTATTAATGAAAAACAGTTAAAGTATTTAGAGGGGTATAAGTGTCGTATGAAGAAACAGGGAAGTGGTTGTGGTGGGTGTAGTATCATGTGAAACGCGAGTTTGGATAGTTTGGGGTGGATTGGGGTACTTGTGTATTAGGGTTAGGACAATCTGGATGCTGAATGGCACGGATTGAAAATATCGCGGGGTTTATTAGGGGTTTTCATAATGGCTTGGTACTTGTCTCGTTTCGACACGGATATAGCGTGGATTCGACGACAAGTATGCGGTCATTTTCACAGTGGATTTAGGGGCATAAGCCTCATACGTTTTTGTTAGAATATTGATGTAAGGCAGGGTCTTTTTAGAGCTATTAGAGAAGGCCTTGGTGTTTTTAGAGTTTGATTGTTTGATGGAGGGATACACATGTTTATCCCTCCTTACTTTTTAGGTGCTATTGTTCAGTTTTAATGAAGTATTAATGTATGTGTTAGATGTTCAATACTATATTGTTAACCTAAGTTTAATGTAGAGGGTAGATCATGCGGGATACATGAAGCAACAAAAGTAAAATCTCAACTAACAACCTCCTTCCTGTTGTTGGCCGGATAGCACATCTAGTTGGCCTGCTGCTACAGCACATAAATATGGAAAGTCCTTTGATATATGACGAGCTTGAGGATGTTGAGCTTAAGGCTCAATTCAAGGATATGATGGGTGATAGCGGTAGCGAAGAAGAAGTCCTCGCTTTTTTGGAACGTGTTCGTCTGAAGGTCACTGCCAATCCTATTCTGGCAAGGATTGTTGAGAACCACATATCTCTTCTTGATTTTACTCTCATGATTACTGATGAAAATTATGTGCTTGATGATGAAGTATATGTCCCTACCATTAAGTGTCTCATTGATGCCAACCCATCGGCTCTTCTATGGAGGATGCATTATGGGTTACCCATCCACTTAATAGCTAGCCAATCATCACTCTATTCATTGATGCCTTGGATTGCTGTCAATCATCAGTGGGTTCTAGATCATGAAAGTATCATCGATGATCCACCAGTGTTTGAATTGATCAAAACATACAAATCAAGTATTGCATCTTCTTCAAAATACAACATTGCCGAAACCATTCTTCAATTCTTTGAGGCATACCCTCATAGTTTAACTCAAAACAATAAGCATGGACTTTCACCTCTTCATTTGATAGTTGACTTGCGTAATGTTAATCTCGTCAAGAGGATGGTGGAGCTATGCCCGAGTAGTATGATGAAGAAGACAAAACTCCGTGGGAATACTCCTCTTCATTTTGCAACTTCTACTTTGGCTAGATTTCCGACAGAAAACCGGAAAGAGATTTGCAAGAATATGATACAGGAATGTTCCAAACCGGTACGAATTACCAACAAACAGGGAATGTGCCCCATCCACTATCTGCTACATTATTGCCAACATCAAGCCGTAAGGGAAGTTATTGTATTTTTGTTGAGGGCGTATCCCGAGTCTTATGATATAAAATACAACGGTAGAGCACCAAGTTCTTTGTCATTTATCCGGCATGTCAATTCTCTATTGGTTGAAGAAAGGGCTCTACAAGATAACATTGCCCAATTAAAATTGATACCAGGAGCGTTTGATGATGCAGTGAAATGTACCCGAGATGATCTAATGAAGTCTACCTCCACTGTGTTTGATTCTTGGGCTAAATCATCTATTCAAGCAATCGAATCCAAGATTGAACTCAATTCATCTCTAATACAGCATGCATGTGATTATTTTATAACAGGGTACCCGAAAAAAAAGTGATGATGAGTAATTGTAATGTATACAGTATCAAGTTGATTTGTATGAGTTGTGTTAAGTTGTTACAGTTGATTTGTTAGTTGTGTTAAGTTGTTGCAGTTTATTGTTAGATGCTATCCTATTCAGCTATGAGGAAAGATATCCAACTGTAGCACAGACAAGATGAAGATAAGATAGAAGTTAGTATGTGATAGTGCAAAGAAGAAGGCTTTTCATCCCACACCAATTACATATTACACATTTGCAATCTTACCTCTCTCTTTGCAACCCTCGGAGTATATCTCCATATTAACTCCGTACAGAATACAAGCTACAAACAAATCACATCCAAAATATCATACAAATACTTTACCCTGCTTCTCATACCTCTATACACTTCAATTCTAACCCAGTCACATAAATCCAATCAACCAATCTACTTCTTCTTCTCCAAAGCAGCAATACGTTTCTCCAATTCCCTCTGTTTCCTTAACATTTCTAAATTCCCTTCTCTAACCTCCTTGAATATATAAATTTCTGTACCTAGTGCAGTTAATCCTGCACCCACGAGGAATGATCCTATACGTGCAAATAAGCCTGGTCCACTGCTAGATTTTGTGGCAACTTCTGTGGAGAATGTTCGTCTGGTTGCTGCTGCTATCCCAGTTGATGGGATGATTCTCTGATATTATGATACAATATACGAAGATAAGAGTAGATATACTAGTGTTAGCATATTGCAATGCATACCATATCTTTACAAACCATCAATCTTTAATTTAGACATAAGATGTGCTCAAAATTATATCACATTAATTCGACACAATATCTCATTGCAACAACAACTCTAGACAACAGTCGACGTACCTGTGAATTTCTAAGCAATGAAAACATATTGATTGGATCTACGGATGATATTGATTAGGAATTTAGGCATTTAGGCCGCTATCATGGTGATACAATAAGCTAATAAGGTCGGTTCGTGATCCTTGTCTTGAACCGGCCTTAAATTAGCTGATAGCCAATTGAAGTAATTTGTAACATAAAAGCTTTCAAATACGACGGCGGTATAACCATTATTAATATATTACTCTTTGACGGACGCGGTCTTTCGATTAGTAGTGTTTTGTTGCAGTTTTCACGTCGGTAGTACCGATATTCATTTGCCAAAAAGAAAAGGAAAAAAGTGCATACTAAACAACATCAAGTATTGCAACTATATACTAGAGTGGCAGCTTGAATATTACTTCATTATAGTTATTAGATCATTTTATTGCACCATCTTTCATTATTGATTGGTAGTAGTATTGTGTTGTTATCGTGTAGTATACTGAAGCGAACAAAAAAGTACACATCGTAGGCACAAAAAGTTATTTCAATTATGGAATCGGTATCAGGCTCTAATTTATGCGCCAATTGTGGCAAGGGTGAGGAGGAAAGTGGTAATCTAAAATCATGTGCAGCATGCAAGTTGGTAAAGTATTGTAGTAGAGACTGTCAGATTGCTCACCGGCCGCAACATAAGAAGGCGTGTAAAAAACGTGCTGCTGAATTATACGATGAGAAACTATTCAAAGAGGTAGAGCTCAAAGATTGTCCAATCTGTTTTCAGCCGTTATTGGGTCAAAACTTAACAGAAATGTTTCAATCATGTTGTGGAAAGCGCATCTGCATTGGTTGTATTTATGCAATGGAAGAAAGTGAAGGTAAAGATTTATGCGCATTTTGTCGGACTCCGCCAGCAACTTCTAATGCAGGATGCATCCAAGGAGTAAAGAAACTAATGGATAAAGGTAATGGTGAGGCATTCTTTGAATTTGCCAATTATTATGCCAATGGAATGATGGGATTGTTGCAAGATATGAATAAGGCTAATGAGTTATATCTCAAGGCAGGTGAACTTGGATGCGCTGAAGCATATTTCAACTTAGGAAACTCCTATGACCAGGGATTGGGTGTGGAAGTTGATAAAAAGACAGCACAGTACTATTGGGAGCTGTCTGCAATGAGTGGGAGTGTGCAGGCAAGGCATAATCTTGGCGCGTGTGAGTATGAAGCTGGTAATGTTCAACGGGCAAAGAAGCATATGATAATTGCAGCAAGAGCTGGAGAGAATGATTCTTTGAATTGTGTTAAGGATGGTTTCACGAGAGGCATCATCACCAAAGACGAATATGCAAGCACTCTACGAGCCTACCACGAGAGACAAAAAGAAATGAAAAGTGATGCGAGAGATAAAGCTGCTTTGTTCAGGGTGGCAATGCAAGCGGGACTATTAGAGTAGTATTTAGTAGGAACAGACACTAATGTAGGAAAACAAGTACGATATCCAGAAGAACCGTATGAACTATATGTAGGGCTTTGTATCTACATATGTTCGTTGCTCTCTAAATCTAACCAATCCAAGCAAAAGTTCCAAACAGAATAAGTTTCACATAAAAGTTTCTAATTGCTCACACAACTCTGCACAACTTCGTAACTGTTTACTAAAGGAGGCTCCGTTCTCTCCATCTTGAATTATTCAGAAAGGGGTGATATAATATTGATTGCAAAGGGTCAGTTTAGTTCTTCGGGCGGTAGATAATTGCAACCGGAGGAGTATAAAGATACCAACACAACATCTTTAAAAAGTCAACGACAACAAAACTATCGTATCAGCCCATACTCTATATTTAATACTAAAGAATGAACTTTGTAGCACAAGTGGAAGATCATTTACGTGATTTAGGTGCCGAGGCACGGAAGAATCATCCTGGTAAGATATCCTTGTAGTGTATAGTATATATCATTGGTTTGCAATTCTTTTGCAATTTTTGGTGCACAGTTCATTATGATTCATATATTGTTGACTGCAGAGGTACTGATAAGTGTATAGTTGAGCTGGTATACTGATAGTACTTTCGATTAAAGTTGGTTTGGAGACGGTGGCGTTGATATTCATTAAGCAATGCCTTTGCAATTCTTATGCACCATTTTTATGTGTATTATATCTCATGCTAACAACAAATCATACTATTATACCATACAGGAGTTAAGGAAGCATCGGAACGAGCAATAATAAATCTCCGATCACTTCAAACACAATATGTAGCCGCCGTCCGTCGAGCCGGTGCCGCTACTCCCTCCTCCCAATCATCTAACGACAATTCCAACAATTCTTCTTCAGTAGAACAACATCCAACAACATCCCTCTTCCAAAGTCAAGATGTATTACGTCCCTTCCTCCTCGCTACAAATTATTCCAATGCATCCTATAATCTAGTACTAACTGCTATTGAATCAATACAATTATTATTAAAGGGAGATGCAATTTGTAATGAAGATTATATACAAATTAGTCGAGTATTGGTTATACAGGGTTGGTGTTGTGCTGACACTTTAGGATTGGGTGCTGGGAGTTGTAATGGTGGAAGTAGTGGGGAGAAGGGTAATGCTCCTACGTCGGGTAATAGTGGTGGTGGTGGAGTTGGATCATTAGTTTCATCAACCTTAGGTGGTATTACCGGAATGGTAATGGGCTCATCCACTAACAACGCAACAGATACAAATAACAAACATACACACTATACAAGCAACAGAACCCTAAAAGAAGATACAAGTATCTCTCTCAAGATATTACAAACTATAACAATGTTAATTGATTCAAAATCAATTCAATTATCATCTGATATATTTGGTGCATGTTTAAATGTTTGTTTATTGTTGGGTGCTGGACAGACTTATAGTGATACACAACATTCATCTGCAAGTGGTGGAAGTGGGGGTGGAATTAGAGAACGGTTTAGAAGTGAGGCAGTCAATGCACATCAACAGGGTACGAAAGAGGATACAAGTGGTGGAGGAACAGCGGGGAATGTTAAACGTGCTGCATTGGCAACGATGAATCAGATATTATCAATATTGTTTGATCGAGTTAAGGATGTTATGCTGACCTCAGTTGATAGCAGCACAGGTAGTAGTAGTAGGAGTGAACATGATGAGTCGCTGCTTACATTGGCTGAAGAGACAATGAATGATTTATGCAAGCTAGTTACTAAATCATCAGCAACATCAAACAATTCAAAAGACAAGACATCATCAAAATCACAGCAGGTCAAACTTAATGGACCATTTGCAACATCAACAAAGGATGGATTATCACCCTCACCAACAACGAGCTTGTCATTAGTTGATATGATTATGAAACAGATTTGTGTTGATTTGTTTACAGTTTGTTTTGATGCATATGGTAATAATAGTTCAAGCAACAACGAGGACGAAATGCAACAACAAACAGATGATAATCTCGGTGTTAAATTTGCAACACAAATAATCACACAAGTATTTCAACTTGGTCAATCATTACTTGGTTCACAATATTGTTATCATGTTACGAAATTAAGTTTGGAATCAAGTTTGAATTCATCGTTAGTTCTTAAAGATGTACCGCCAAAGCTATCTTCGTCGTCATCTGATCTTATAGACTTTTGTTTATACTATTATACAACATCATTGGTCACCACATTATTAACTAACTATCTATCATCAACAACAATATCATTCTATGGAAACTTTGATACAAACAATTATGTAACAAGTGATCAAACATCATCAATTAGTAAAATGGCAATCGATATGATGAAACAGTTAGTATCATTCGTATCCGAGGCTACAGAGGCATATCATAAGTCAGATGATTTTGAGGATGGATATATCTTTAGTCAATCGGAGAGAGAATCATTTGATATTGGTATAACAAACTCTTCATCGGCACGAGGATCAGCTGTGGCTGTACATAATCAAGGTGGAAATCAAGATCCCCTGCCAGTGTCTTCCATTTCCAATGAAAAGATATGGAGAGCCTTTTTAGCATTAGAAGTATTGAACACGGTAGTTACTTCTCATTTAGAACAAGTATCCTGGATTGATTCCAATACGGTTAGTGCAATTGCCGTGGCGGCTAGTGACTTTGCTACTATTTCGGCAAGTAATCGGGAGAGGATATTGTTGCTTCTGATGGTGGCACATTCGGCTGATGATCAATCGTTACCGTCGTCACCTCATGCCACATTTAAGCCATCATCCATATCCAACCCAGAAGGCAAAAGCGAGGGTAGAGTTACGCCCGTTAATGACAACAATCCAACTTCTTCAGATACGGAGAATTCAAATACAGCATCCGCCATAGCGGCAAAGGTCACGGATGCCTTGGTAGTTGATTCGATTGAACTCCCTCAATGTGATGCTGGTGCCACAACATGGCTGGCATTCAAGTGTATCCTATTCTTAGTCAAGTCATTAAAAGATTTAGCCATTTCAGTTGAAGCCAAGAAGGGAGATTTGGAATCATCTCGGGCATTATCTGACTTGGTGAATGGATCATTTGCACCCTCGGTATCCATGTTGCAACACTTTATTCGACGAATGTTGGGATCGCCAATCATTGTGTCACAGACCCTCTCGTCATATGAAGAATTAGCTTGTGCATCCATGACAGTGGATAGTCAATCAACAAATGTACGACGACAGGCAATCCTTACGTCATTATGCAAACTCTGTTTACCCTCGTGGGGGAAGAGACGGCCAAACTGTCAACTAAAAGAAAGTAACATTGATTCTCTCTGGACGATGCTTTGGATTATACATTCCAACTTTGAAAAGATCTCCGAGGAGTGGGATGTCATCCTATCTACTCTAGATCAACTTGCCATTGTTCAAATATCATCATCAAAACTCGATGAGGCATATTGTGAGAAGGCAGCAACAATATCGGGTTGTTTCATTAGATTATCTTCATTTACAACATGCTTCACTGGTGATGCTCTTCTTCAATTCATATCCTCGCTCATTAAACTATCAGAGGTAGTATCATTTGAACCATTATTAGATCAAAATATTACAAGGGAGAGTTCGGAAATGTCTGCTGTTAGTGATTCACCCGAAAAGGCTCCTCGTCCTGTCGGAAGAGAACCATCAATTAGTGGAAAGATATTAGGATTTGCTGGCCGTGCCTTTGGAGGAGGGTCGACGACGGCAGCACCTCAACCATCACCATTGGCATCAACAAACAATCCATCTTCTTTCCATCGATCGGTATCAGTTGGAGGAGGCACCTCTTCCAATAAGACATATGCCGAAGATTTACGCGAGTCTACATGTTCACAAATGGCAAAGATGAAGATATCAACTTCTAGTACTGTTATACGGAAGATACCCCTGCCACTGTTGTTACTTGTCATCGTGGCGGAGGCTAATTCGTACAGACTATCAATTGTCGAAGAGACTGTTGCCAAGCACTTGTGTGATATTGTCGCCAAATCAGCATCAGTGGAACTACGATCCTTTGCCATGGAAGTTCTTATACATTTCATGCCAGTATCTCTCACCAAGTCTGACATGGCTAGCAAGTATGGCAGTGGTCCCCTCATGGTACCTGATAATGAGGATATGAATGAGTTTCCATTAGAAGTTCATCCAGCCATTGAAGATTCCAATAATAATGTACACGAGAGTATTTCAAGTGAACCGCAACTTTTGAAGATTCTCTGCCAGACTATTCAACTCTCAACTCAAGTAGAAACGGCCGAGAACTGCCTTAATGCACTGCTAGTCGTCTTGGAGGGTGCAGGGCATAGCCTATCAGGCGATAATCTCATCACAGTCATCAATACTCTGTCAGTCTTATCTGGTTATCATGATTCCAATGAAGAAGATGAATCACACAATGAACCAGTCATCGACCGATCATCAAGGCAGTGGGTCAATGTAAGCTCCTTGGCGTTTCAGAACCTTAAGCTGATTCTAGATGAGTTCCTCGAGCCTGCCCCGTCTGAAGAATCAGACGAGTCTCCATTGAAATCAACTCAAGCAAGAGATGCCATACTAGATTGCTGTGTTGCTTTTGGAAGGTCACGACATGACGTCAACACCTCCTTAACAGCTACAGGGATGCTTTGGTCACTCGCTGATAGAGACTCATCTCCAGATACCTTGGATGTAGTTCTATTAAAGCTCGCCTCACTGGCCATGGATGATAGACCCGAGCTTCGGAACTGTTCAGTCAATACACTCTTCTCTTGTGTTGTTGGACTTGGTGAACAGTTTACAGATGAACAATGGAAGACATGTTTAGACGAGACGATATTTGGCATCATGACGGGTATTACTTCTGCCATTAATGATTCAGAGAATAAGGAAGCAAGTGGTAGTTCCACTGAAGAACGGTACAAGGTGGCAGTTCACCACTCTCGTAACTCAGCCAGAAAACAATGGGCAACAACACAGATACTGGTTCTTCGTGGATTAGAACGAGTACTGCGTATATTCTTCTCGAGATTACTTGAAACTCTACTTGATACAACACAAGATCAATGGTTTCTAATAACATGGACAAAGATTCTCCAAGTATCATTTGACTGTGCTATAATAGTGGGTGAACGAGAAACACTTGACATGCGTCTGGCTGGCGTTGAGTTAATTGTACTTTGTGCTCAACTGTCTTCGAAAGCAGGCATTGTTGCGGCAGGGAACTCGGCTCGAGTTGGTACGAATATGGAAGTTGTGGGTGGTGCTCTTCGTAGTGTCCGTGATGCAGTGGAAGATAGATCTCAAGTTGTAGAACGAACAAGCATGGGGAATGAGGAAGAACTGGATAGCTACCGACAAGAACTGTTTGATATCTCATTTTACAAGTTGGCTGAATTCCGATTATATCTAGACAAGAATGGGAAAGAGGAGAATGAAGAGGCAAAAGGTCACTTGATGCTCGATTCATTACTGACACAAGTCCTTACCAAGTTGGTCGGGGAGCTATCCAAGCTGTACGAGTGCTGCAAGAATAATGAGATGCTACCTGGACGATGTGAACTGGAACTTGACATTTCCATCGAGAACAATGGTGGGTATGAGAGTCAATTCCTACACTTTTTGCTTGTGATAGCAAGTAATGCAGGAAATGATACCAACTCAAGATATCTCAACCAGGTTCAAAGAGGTGTCATGTCTTTACTCCAAAGTATGGCAGCCAACTCGTCCTTACGAGCTTTCCAAACCTTGGCCGCCATATCTGGTGATCACATGTTTGTGTAAGTTTGACCAGTGACTTGCTTCTCTTGTTCTGTGCATATCATGTGTTTCTAATCTCATTCTTTATTTCTATCTAACAGGAAATCAAGCAAGTCCAACGGAGGTTCTGACGACGACGAGAATGGCAAGTCTTTCATCTGTTATCATTACCCTTAATGTTCTTCTTCTCACATACCCTTCGTCCTCATATCTTGAACAGGTGAAGTGTTTGAGCTCGAAGCTGCCAAAATGGTCGCCTCTGCCTTTGACTCGGATGACCTTTCTGACGAGGCCAAGGTTGTCGTCATGTGCTCCGTCTTGTTGCAGTATCTAAACATATATGGAAACAGTGATGATGATACCGAAAACAGTAAGGATGATAGTGGAAGAAGAAAGACGTCGGAAGCGAGATATGATATCATAACAAGTGTCATAACTTCAGGCTTAGAAGCAGCGTCAAACATTGATGCTGATACTGAGGACAAGTCTACACTTGATTCCGTTTGGGATCGTGTCATTGAGACTGTGTCTACCCTCCTATTGCCATCCTCAGATAACCGATATGATGGCTATGCTTATCATTCAAAATCAATATTGAACATTGTTGCAATAGCACTTTCACATTTACCAACAAGAAAGCTAACTCTCGTCGAGCCCATGCTAGAGAATGGGGCAAACCTTGCCGTGGAGATTGCCTTTGAGTGTAATGAGAAGGCAGATAATCAAGATGACAAGGACATACCTTATTCACAAGCCGCCGAGGGTGCCATGTAAGTTTGAGCTGGTTTGGTCTGTGCATATCTTATCCACATCTAATACTCATACCTTGTTCCCTATCTTTCACTCTCCGACAGTCATGTCTTCCTTGCATGTTTCATGGGGCTTTGTCAAAAGATGCCAACCTGTCCAGCCGTCAACTCATTGACGAATCAAATCCTAGGAGAAACTATCGACTCAGATGAGGATGATCTTTCGGAAAAGACGAGGTTACAGGCCAAGACAAGACATAGCTTGGCCATTGCTGTTTGTGAAAGCTTAAGTACAGCCACAAGTCAAGATTTACTTGTCGGTCTGTTCCCATTACTGTGCCGTCTGACCGATGTCGAGAATGATGGCCTACGACGAGCTGCTGGTAGGATTTTGGGAGGTATGAACCTATCCGAGGCAATATCCCGAGAACGACAACGAGCTGATCAAGCTGATTTAAGAGCCAAGGAGATTGAGGAAGAAAACATTGCCATGCTAGAGGAGATTGAGTACCTTCAGAAAGAGAACGAAGAGCTTCAAAGACAGGTGAGCGGTTACACTGCTACTTAAAAGTTCATTGTGTACTTAATTATTAACACATCTATCACTTCAGTTGGCTGTATTCTCCGAAAGCTCAGATTTCATGTAAGAGAAGATCAAGGAGCTGAAACAAGCAGTCCTGACTCGACATGAGATTAGATAACTAATTCTAATAAAAAGCTACTACTTTATCTTATTTCCTCAAGCTCCTGACTGACCTATCTAATGACTGACTCCAAATTCCAACGTGCTGCAGCTTTATCCCTCATTTCACTCTTCATTTCCTTCTGCTGCTCGTAATGAGCACGTAAGGTATTGGCATATTCATCTTTCGTAACAATCCCATCCATATATCCTATCTTAACTCCCTCTAAAGCTTTTTCATATCCAGCCCTTGCTGCAATCATTGAGTGTTTCACTGCACGTTGATAATTTCCTGACTGTCCTTCCCTGAATCCAAGATTATACCTCGCAACCAAACAACCACCCATGGCCGCAAGTTCCAAGTAGTGCATAGCCATCTTCTTATCCACTTCTACACCCGTTCCGTTGTCATAGTTAACAGCCAAGTTGTAATATCCATCATCACATCCTAGCTCCCCTGCCTTGAGACATAGTTCATTACACTTTTGATAATCTTGTGGCAAACCACTTCCAAGTGAATATTTCATAGCAAGCAAATAATATGCTTCTCCATTACCTTTATCCATTAACTTGTGTATTTGTTTGATATGCTCTTCGTTTGAAGTTGGGGGTGGTTCCCTACAATATGGGCAAAGGTCCCTTTTCTTTCGCCGTCCCTTGGCATCACTTTTACTTTCACTCATCTTCATTGCGTAAATGCAACCAGCACATATCGTTTTCCCACAGCACGTTTGGAAGAATTCTGTTTGATGTCCACCAGAAAAGGGCAGGAAGCATAGCGGACACTCTTCACGAGGAGGATGATCTTTAACAGCTATCCAGCTAAGTGGGTTCCGGTATCCTACACATTAGCAGCCTACTCCCAACTTGCAGCCCCTAAACGGAGGTGATGTGGTAGGAGGCTGCTCTAACTTCCTTAGTAGAAAATGATCAG
>Ga0214480_100068_pt1 | contig 40547 bp, 20 predicted proteins | sample M1_20Mar14CPVII9_3_FD_165042 | JGI IMG/M metagenome (GOLD analysis project Ga0214480, IMG submission 165042) | Marine eukaryotic communities from Monterey Bay, California, United States - M1_20Mar14CPVII9sort6BwellE17 | ecosystem: Environmental > Aquatic > Marine > Unclassified | place: USA... | reverse complement strand
TAATGACATCGAGGATAGTGCTTCTAAAGAGTGCACATCTTAATAACATCTGATGGGCAATCTGCATTAAAACATGCAATGTGAAGGGGGCACGCACCTTCACCTCGTGGATGTGTTGCATTACACCAGTAGAAGTCTGACGATTTGACTTGAAAACGGTACACAACATCTGGTGCCAATTCTACTAGATATTGTACTATTTCCAATTGTATATCAGCGGGAGGGTGATTATCGTCTCTAAATCCTCCATCTGGTGGACATGGATTATAATACCCAACATAATGATGTAATACACTATAATCAAGAATTGTTTTTTCAACTAAATCGGCTGGAATTCGTCGTACGAACTCTTGCAGCCCTTCCATTGTTATCTTCTCAATTCCATATTGACCACAGGACATTGTATGGCCCACTGTATATTCGATAAACTCATCAAGTAATTTAGGATGGCATTCGTCTATCCCACGTCTTGCTGATACAAAGATGCCACTCTCTTGAAGTTGACAATCAAGTGACCAAGAGATGGTTGGTTCATAAGATGTGCACTCTTTAGAAGCACTATCCTCGATGTCATTATCATCATAATGACCATCGTTTTCTTCAATACTATTACTAGTAGATATAGGGACGTCTCCACCCAATGTAAGTTTATCCATATTATATTGATAATTGGTGGTGTAGAAATAACTGAGATTTTGGTAGTAAGGATACCCTCCTTAATTGCAATTGATGTATTGTCTCAACAATCCTGAAACCTCCACTAATCGAATCAGCGTTAAAAACTGATCAAGTGACACTGTATTATCAGTATACCAACTGCTCTAATAGAGGAGATATTGAGCTCCTATTAACACGTCGAAAACGATAATCCATTACAGATTGCGGTATCCTTCCGTCATAATTAACACCAATTGAAAAAAGCTTATATCCTTCTATGGCTATCTTCAGTACTATATAGGACTGTTTTTCTATTTGCAATATTTAATGCTTCGCCATTGGTATGTAATCGATGATATAGAGAATAGATCCCCATATCAACAATTGCAATTCGTGAAGCCCATAATTTTAATTAGTCTTAGGTACGCTACGATACTGCTGTTATGAAGTTTGCTTTTGTTCTATGAGGATAGGGCCTGTTTCAATAACATCTAAAAAACAAGTAGTATACAAATGGCTTCTGTCCACTGAAGTTGGTAGCTCTCTAACGGAAGTTGTTGTCTATGTATCTAAGTAAGCATTTTTTGTTACAAATTATTATAAACAAACCATACTACATCAGTACAAGACATACATCATTGCAATAGTAGGAAGGGATGGGAAATCAATTTAGTAGATCCAATAGTACTAATACGAATAAAAGAGGTGGTGAAAATAGCGGTAGCAGCGTTGGCGGCAGTGATACCCTACGGCCAAACAAGCAACAAAAAATGATCATATCAGATGCACCATCAAATATATGTTCATTGCCCGATCCTTTGCTCGTTCATGTCAGTGAATACCTTGCATTACCATCCCGTGCATTATTTGCTATATCTCTACATAATGATACAGGGGATATCAGTGAAATCCGTACTAGGATTAACGTGCCAGCACCCGAACTACTCGACTTTGGTGATATAGAAAAAGAATTAGCAATGAGATTAACCGATGATGATTTGACTAGTGTATTAGTATGCATTGATGCAAAGCACAACCTCAAGAAGTTAAAGTTGACAAATTGTAGAGGTATTATCGGGAATGGCTTAGCACCATTACGTCAATCGGTAATAATTGAGCAGATTGATTTGAGTTTGGTTGGTAAATTCGAGAGTCCTATACTTGAAGGAGATACATTACTTTCAGAGAGTGTTACTCTACCCATTCTACAAGGAATTGTTGATACGGAAGGAAGTGTATTGAAGCAGATAGTATTCCCTCATAGCTGGGCAAATGTAGTGGATACCAGTCAGGCCTTGACTCAGTTTATGGAAAGTTATTCTCGTCATTTGAATGCCCTAAGATTCTGTTGTGCATCAGGTCAATGTAGGCGACTCGTAAACCGTGATACATGGTTCTCCACTAACTACGATAATCATAACCCAAACATGCAGTGGGATACTTGTTACGAATGTGGAGATATGGCATGCAGGGAGTGTAGTGATGGAGAACTACCAGATCGTGTTATGACTCATTGTGAAAAATGTGAAAAGGTATTTTGTAAAGAGTGCGTATCCCCATCAGGTTGTGATGAAGAATGGTGTGATGTATTTGGGTGGTGTATGTGCTCTGGTTGTGTACCTACGATCAATTGTTCCAACTGTGATGGTAAATATTGTGGAGATTGCTGTGTTGATAAATGTGATGTGTGTGGGGACGGTGTGTGTGAAGGCTGTCAAGAAAATGACTTTGATAGTCTTCGTACTTGTGCCAACTGTGACCGGAAACTATGCGGTAAATGTGGTGACGTGCAATATTGTCAAGCATACGAGGACTGCTGTGAAGTCGTTTGTAACTCTTGTCAACCAAGAGACTGGGAGTGTCTATGGTGCGGCGATATTGATGATTATGAGAGTTATTATGATCCGAAGGTCAAGTGCTCTAAATGCTTCAAACAAAGCCGAACCCACTGTTGTCGATGTGGAAAGAAGAAGATAGATGAGTCTAGTTATCTACTACCAACCATTCCAAACAGTTACTGGGTCTCCCAAGGTCATGATGAGGCTTACGTAGAAGCAATGGAAAGCTTCTTGCATAGGTTGAAAGTTACAACTCTGATGCTCAACTCTGGCGAGCAATTGGATTATCAAGAACTTCATTTTGATGGAGGAGAAGTACTTCTCCAGCATGATGACATTCTTCTTCCTTATTGGAAGGAGTTTATGGGTGCATTAAAGGATCACGAGCTTGTGGAAATGCATGGAGGTCATACATTTTCCGTTACAAATGTTCAGCTAACTCCATCAGTCGTTACTATGCTAAAAGAGTCTCTCAGTGCAATGAAGTTGAAATTCAGCAAGTTGGAATTCAGACAATCGTTTGTTGATAACAATGTCGGCCTCGAGTTTCTTAGTCATCACATTCAGATCAACCCACAGTTGACACATGTATTCTTGTCCAAGAATCCAGTTGACAATGTTGAAAGTATTCACACTCTTTTGAATGTCATCAACGACCACCCTACTCTTTGTGTGGTCCCCTTCAATAAAATTTGTGGTGAAGGTTTGAATGGATATGATATTCTACCTGCTATAATATCTCTCCTTGGCGGAAGTAAAACATACAGAGTTTACCTGGATTCGAACAATATCAGAACGAATGGAGGTACTCTATTATCGGATTTGATCATGACAAACAACCCTCGTCTAAAGAATCTGTCGTTAAAGAATAACCACTTCACTGTTAATGACATCAGGCTCATTGCAGATGCATTGAAACAAAATGCAAACCTCGAATCCATTAGTTTTGGAGAGAGCATATCTGATATCAGCCGTACTGAGCTCCAAAATGTTATCTTTGATCAGACTAGCTGCAATGCCTTGGTCAACTCAAACCACATATGCTGCATTGATGGACTTGATCATGATATCAATAACTCCTCATGGCGCAAATGTGAGAAGACGATTAGGAAGAAGCTTTACATGTTCTTCTCCATGAGAAATAGGGAAGGGACCAACCTTCATTATTTGGATATGGAATTCGGGGAAGACTTGTTGAAGCTTTTGCCTAGGTTCTTTCGGTTCGTGATGCACAATTCCCCAACACGCATTGGCAAGGTCAAGGGTGTAGGCGACAATTATTATTCTGATGATAACACTGCTGTAGTATGGCCCCTTTCAATCATGTATGAAGTCATTCGGAAGTTGCCATCACAAGACGATGTCAGCAAAAAGATGGAGAGTGGATGTGTCATCTCGTGAGCTTTCGAGGTTTGTGTACCTAGTAGAAGTATTATTATTAGTGAACGAAACCATTATGTAGGTGTATACCAACACTACATACTGATTTATCTATTTAGACATCATGTGTCAGCACCTAGCGCTGTTTCAAAGCAGCCATACATACTTTTACCTCCAGCTCGTCCAAACATAAATCAGATCATACAAGATCTTACAATTCATTCGTTTCCAGTTGTAGAACTTTTCTTCTCAAACCAGATTTCCATGGGCTCTCCTGCCAAGTTATCGAAACGATAAATTGTCAGCATCCTACTGTAATAATCGTAACCCTTTTCACCCCCAGGCATATTGGAGCTTGCCATACCAACCGTGACTTCTTCACTTTCTCCAAGACGAGCTCTTTTGTAGGCTCCACCATCACCCTGGTTGTGATTAGTTGATTTCACTGCCTTTGCAAACACGAGGAAGAGAGATCGGATGAATCGAGTGGACGTAATCGTTTCTGATACTCCGTAGAACTTTTTGAAGTGAGATGGAATGGCGTCCATCTCAAAATCAATATCATCTGCATAGTAATCAACATTCTTGTGAACACCTGTCATAACCTCATGGCATAGTTCAAAGATAGTTAACGACTTTTGTTCAAATGAGCTTTTGATCTCATGAGGTGTAATCCCTTGTTCCCATTGCCACATATCAGGCCTGAATGCTGTCGCTTGATACCTGCCTGTTTTAGCAAGGCTTTCCCTTACTGCCTCCATATCCAACGTTTTGATGTTTTTGCCATGTCTTACATGCTGCTCTTTGCCATCTCTGACTGAACGAGCCTTATTTGCAAAGGGGCACTTTTCCTTGTCGTCACAACTCTCATACACACACTGACACTTGGCTAGCCAAATTGCATCATCAATGGCACTTTCCTTGCTGTTAAGATGATCATTAGACCTACCACGGACCACCCTTGCTTTGAAGTAGTCTCCCCAGCCGTGACTAGAGTATCCAAATACTTTGGTTTCGTCAAGTAGCTTCCTCTCCAATTGCCTTAATGCCGACGCTTCGAACTGTCTAGAAACAAGACGTAATACCCCAGCTTGCTCCTCAAAGGTACAGTACGATGTTACACGATCAAGGATATTCTGTGTTTGTACCCAGAGCGGTTGCTCTGTAAATAAAGGCCCGTCTGAATCTTGCAGTAATGCCTCAACACCAATACTTCGTTCGCATTTCTCCCGCATCAGTGCACGTAAGTAACTTGAGATGTGACTTGGATAATAAAGTGTGGAATGATCGTTTCGGCTAAATTCAAAGTGTAGAGCTTTAATTCCAGATTCTGGATCCAGGGTGCATTTTCTATTTTCATCCACATCTAGAGCTATCCCTCCTTGTAAATCAAGACATTCAATGTTTTTGTAACGGCTATTTGTGTTAGACTCCGTAGATTCGTAATCATTCCATTCCCATCCCCCATGAGATGGGTTGCTATTGAAGTAAGTATCAATTTCATTATATTCTTCCTCGGAATATGACCGATAAAACGGGGAAGAAGTTGGGGGCATTCCATACAAGTTGGTTGCTTGAATGGTTGAAGAAGGGCCATCGTAGTAGTGCTCTACCCAATAAGGTTCTTCACCATCTGATGTTCCCAGGTAGCTAGACTGACTAGACTCAGTATCTTCCATTAGGGTGACTACCATAATCTTTTCAATATCAAGAACATGTAGTGTAAGGTAATCCATTTCCTCTTCATTCTCAGGAATAACCAATCCACCAACGGCCTCCTTCCAAACTGAATCAATCAAAAGATGATTTCGATCCGAAGCCTCAGATTCTGGGAAGCTGTTTGACGGATTAGGATTCCACCCCATCAATGCAGCACAAGATTCAGGATTATCAATTTTCCCTACACGAGCAATGAATACTAATGAAGTAACATCCTTATCCATTTGTTGTTGCAATACCAAGGTTTTTGTTTCTGATACACTCCGTGGTTCAAATATGCCCCACTGTCGAGGAGTTGCAGGACGTCTCCATGGGATACATAAACGAGTACCACCCTTCTCTTCTAACTTCCAACGTTTAAAGAAGGCAATATATAACTGTTTATATGATAAACTACGCTCCCTTGCAACATATGCCAAAACTGAACCCTCAACAAAATCACTTTGTAAATAATTTTCATATAATGTTTCCTCATGTTTAGTTAGTATATTGTTCCAACCATTACTAACACTTTGTAAACTAATCATATCTTCTATAGGTAGGTATGTTGCAATATGTAGTGCTGCATCATCAAAGCCAGAGAGGACTGATGACAATGTAGATGCACCTTCTGACAAATTTTGATTTTGTCTTTGTTGCAGATCTTGTGTCGACTGCCCTCCGACTACTGCCCTCATATTACCACCGCCGCCATCATTACTAACCATATTAGATGTAGATTTAGTTGCCATAATTACTAGATCTCCAGTCTCCTCAATATCAATAATAAATGCTTTGTGGGTGTAGAAATTTACTGATGGATTTTGGTAGTAAGGATACCCTTTCTTATTGCAATATTTATATGACCTCCACAATCACAAAACTACCATATATCGATATGCCGTTAATAATCGATCAAGAGACTGTACTCTAGGTGTATGAAGAGCTCCATAGGGGAGCGAGATTGACGAGAGAGGTTTCTAATCGTCAAAGTTAGTTGTTGTCATTTTATTTTATGAGAGTTGAGAATGGTATCCTTGTAACTTTTTTCTACTGGCATACCATAGTGTACAATATCGTACAGTGTATGTATGATATGTTAGTGTTGGGTTGAGTTGATAGCTCGTATGGCGGTGCTCCATTGCTGCTGTTGATATTAGTATTTATTGCAATTTCAAGGTCCCCAAGGTAGTTGTTTGGGGTTGATGCTACAGAGGGTTATCGTATATTTAATTTGTTAATTATTGAAAGATGGTGCATGTGAAAATTATTATTAACTGAGAAAGCAGATTGTAGAAGATTGTAGATTATATATAATTCAACATGCCAACCAAAAAGGAGAGGAGTAAGCAGCGTAAAGAAGCAAAGGCTGCCAGTGAAAGTCAGCGTCGGGAAGAACAGAAGAAGGAGGCACTTCTAGCTGCTATTGTTGCCTCATTACGAAATGACATTGGTGCAGGTGGAAACAGCAGTCTACCAAACAATCGTTTTCGAGCTCCATTCTTCTCTCCATTAACAGCTCATATAATGAATGCACTAAATGATTCTAGCCATAATTTATCTACAACCGAATTAGTTCAGCGGGGTAGTGAAGGGGCAACACAACAAATAGTTCAATATCAATATGAATCAGTGTTATCTGATACAAAAAAGGATGAGCTCGTTAGTATAATGCCAACTGTGCTTGACTTTTTAAAACGGTGTGAGGACGAAACGTTTGAAGATGTGATGGTAAATATAGGAGGAGGTACAATCTCTCTCAATTCGGGAGATCTGAAGAGTCCGTCTAGATGGGTAAAAGTTATTGCAACTATCACTGCTTCAGTACCCAGCTGTTATGTACAAATCATTGAAAACATCGGACCATTAGTAAGGTGTATGTGCAATGATACGAAATGTCTCTTCTTCAAAAGCAAGAAACATTGGATTGAGTCAATAGTGCCATTCATTGGTTTCATTTCACGTATGATTATTCATAATAACAACCCTATGTCAAGTGGAATCATTACAAAGCTTCTTCTTGTTAATGGTGATTTAACAAAATCTTTTGTCCAGTGGGGATTTTGGGAGAAGTACCGTCCTGATATTTCAGAAGAGATTTGCGCTGAATTTGATGCAAGTATTTTTGAAAAGATTGTTGAATTAGGACGTTCAGTTACACAAATACTAGTTACAGATGCGGTAAAACCCCGAGATACAAATGGACGTCTGACAAAAGAAAGGTCGGAGGAATGTACGAATCGATTGGATATCATCGGTACAACTCCAGTAATCAACAAAGATTATGATCCGAGCTGCATGATCTCCTACGCATCTGGATTGATTCATCTCATAAAATCTACAGAGGGAAAGGTGTCGATCGGGTCGAATGATGAAAGTCACTTACCTAGAAAATACTTCATCACAATACAACAACTAATTGGATATTCGGATTGTGTTGATAAAGGTGTCATCATTGAGTTAATTGATCTTGGAACCAATTTCGTATCAGACTGTTTTAGTGCCGAGGTATTATCTGAAACATTATCATTAGCCATGGTGAGAAAGGGTACAAATACCCGTAGAAGGCAGGTAAATGACACACGGACCGCATTTGCCATTCGTGCTGGTTTGATTGAGATGTGCTTGAACTTTGTGGAGAAATTTGGAATGCACATATCCTTTATCAGTGGACAAGAGAGACAATCGCTCTTCTCTCGTATTGAGCATTTACTCAATGTAGTTTATACCATCTCGTTGCATCATAAGTCTCAGAAAGCATTATGCGACAGTAAGAAGGAAATAATTAGGAGTTGGAGATCGATGCAACAGAGCACACATATTACAAATAACGTCAATAACTGTCAGAGGCTAGTGAATATGGTCACGCATATCAAAGGGAGCGAGAAGGGTTTGTGTTGTATCCTTGACTTGAATGGTTCATACTGCTGCCGTTGCAACAAGGCACTCGATAGAAATACGATCAAGCGATGCAATGGTTGTAATCTATTAACCTACTGCTCGAGATCTTGTCAAAAAGAAGATTGGCAGAATGGACATAAGCTAGCCTGTTGCAAATCATATACTGACGAAGCTATCGGAGTTGGTCAATTTCAAGGACGAATTTGCCCTGCCTCAGTTCCAGAAGACGAAAGAGCTGCTGCTAAGTTGGAGGAACTTGAGGTCAACATAACTATGATTCAGTTGAAAGTCTTCCTTGAGTGTGCTGAACTTATTGTCGATCTAGCGACGAGTCTGAAGCTCCCATTGTATGACTTGATAGTGCTATTTGACTTGCGTACTTGTCCGTCTGGAGTTCGTGTGACAGGTTATAAAGAGTATTATCAAAACAAACCCAAAGAGATGAAATCTTTTGAGGGTAGTCGATCACTTGACAATATCACCTGCATCTACCGTTCACGCCTTTTCAATGGGGAATTAGATGAAACAGAATGGGATGATTCAGAATGGCGAATGCAGAAAAGTGGCAGTATAGTACACAGCAGTACTAATGATTGTATTATGCAAAGGTTGTATCCTCATGAGTGGCTAAAGAAGCGAGTACCTCTGAAGATGCGACCTCACGAGGTGATAACTTTGTTTGGAAGCGCACCACCGACCCAGACCCAAGCTCCTTTACCTTTTACATTCGCAACTGAGGGGAGAGGTACCTCCTCATTTGATTTTGGAGGTTCATCTGATACCAGCCCAACCATTTTCACAACTCCTGTTGGCAACACATTGAGCTTGGGCACATCAGCAGCCGTGTCTACTAGTGGGGCCAGTTCTAGGCGACGAGCTGCCAAGAAAAGTGCCAGAAGAAAGTAGGATATGAATTAGATGATACAGTAGTAGTTCATACACATATAGTAGTTAGAACTATTGACAGTTTCAGTTGCTATCATACTAGTTGATATAATCCCATCTATATCTTTGTAGTAGCACTTCTCTCAGTCTCACCGAACAATCTCCTCAAAAGTAGGATACCATCATATGTACTTTCAATTTGAATCCTATTCACAAACATTCAATCTCTCTTAGTCCACAACAAACTCATCCATTATTCAACAAATCCCTCGGCATTATCATCAGCGGGGCTATCGACATGGCTGGACTCATTCAGTCTATAAGCTGCATCATTCAGCTGGTCACGAGGCCAATGCCAATAAGAATCTGGGGGTATCCTTCAAATTGCTCGCTCAACCACTCTCAATCTTGCTTCTATTAGATGCGGCGGCATAAGCAAGCACTAGCGGCGAATCATAAAATACAATTCACAATATAATAATGACAACAACTAAAGAAGATATAGACGATCCATTATCCCAAGCGATGGATATGTTAGATACACTAGGCGGAGCTGACTTGGGAGATTTTGCAATTGATGATGATGATGATGATGATGAGATAAGCTCTGGTATTGCTGATACCAACAATGGAATAGCAAAGGGTACTAATAACAATATAGAAGGAGAAGAAAGAGGTATAAGTGATTTTTCATTTGGTGATATTGATTTAAACTTAGAAGATGTTGCAATTGTATCAGATCCATTGGATACTGATTTGCACAATGGTAAGCCTGTTACTCTTAACAACAATAACAATAAGCCCAGTGTAAATAATAACGTACCAAACAGTAGTAGTAATGAAGAAGGAATTAATAAAACAAGTCAAGATGAGATTGATGCATTGAGGAATAATTTACAGGGCACTACGTTAAGTGTTGGTGCGGCCAGTTCAACTAAGTTACAAGCTCCTAAGTCTACTGATGATATTGCAAGTGCTGGAGATTGGCATCCATTACAAGATGTTGGATCAACCACCACTTCTACACCCAGTCAACCTACACATACTTCTTCAGCTGAATCTCCAAATAGAAAAGGGCCAGACAATAATAATAATGGTTCAAGTTGGTCAACAACATTATCAACATTTGCAACAAAGGCAGCTCAAACTGTACAGGTAAAGTCTTGCGTTTATATTGTTTTTTGTTGTTTGTATGAAACTCGTGTGTGTTTTAATATTGAAGTTTCTCGGTTGATTTAAGGCTACTTCGTTTCCGGCCATCTCATGTCCTTTAATTTGGTTAAATTGCAAAATCCATGTGCACTAACAGTAAGTTTTGACCATCTCTCTCTCCAAACTTTCATAAACGTGATAACGCGCATAAACTTCCAGACAGCTGTTGAGAATGTTGAGGATGCGTTAGATGCTGGTCCGCGTGGTCCATATGCCGAACAACGAGGAGTTAGTAGACAGGGAGGTGGAGTAGTTGCTGGTGGTGCTGGGGGTATACGAATTGCACAAAATTCAGCACAGATGATGAAACAGCAGCAGCAGAAGAACAATAGAGTTCAAGGTCAAGGAGGAGTTGCAACTCAACAGCAGCAGCAGCAGCAGCAGCCAAGATCAGGTGGTATGTCATACCAAGAACGTCAAAAGTTATTACATGAACAATATCATGCTGCCAACAACAATAACAATACACGGGCATCTCCTTCTTCAACTGCTATGCTGCAAACTTCATTATCGAATAGTCAACTACCTGGATCAAATAGAACAACGCCAATTCCATCACCTACACCCTCGGCAACATCTTCTCCTTTAAAACCTACTACACCGCTCACCACTGCTCAATCTACAGCACCACCAGTTACAACACAATCAACATTTATAGAAAAATTAACTTCCAACCTAGATTCTCCAACTAAAAAAGCATTAATATCATCAGCATTAGGAAGTGAATTAATACCAGGTGAAAAGGTAATAATGTTTGTAAATAATTTAACAGATGTGAAAGATTCAACATTTACACATGTATTTGTTGGTAGTGATGATGTTTTGAGAAAGAGGGGTATGATGGATAGTTTATTGGTTGGAGAAGAAGGGAGTAAAGGAGAGGAAGGGAGTGAAAGTAGTGGAGAGAGTAAGGAATGTGTTACGGTATGGTGTTGTGTAATGACATTTTATCGTATCGTTGTGTTTAGTTGTCGCGCTACATTGGATGGTAAAGTGTTGTTGGATAACGATGAGGAGGACTTGTTGGATATGAATGGTGAGGGTGGCACTTCCTCAACAAGCAGCCAAAACAATATCAAAAACAAGAAAGATAACGAGATTATCCAACAGTGGTTATATTCTCAAAATGTTTCAATTCAATTCCAAGCGGCACATGCTCCACTTACCAACACCGACAAACAATCAACACAATCATCAAAACAAAAGCATTACGTATTTCAAATGCCATTGGCATCAATTGAACGTGTAGAGAAAACAATGGCATCGTCACAACGGAGTTTATCATCAAGTTCATCAACATCAACATCGAATGGATACTCGACCGGTGGATACATCCTACCCTCATCATCAACGGTATCATCCACAACAGTTAGTTCGGCAATGGTATCATTGGGTAGTCAAATGAAACCATTATTGGGTGGTATGACTAGCACAGCAACTAATTCGAATCTGTTGACAAATGGTAATAATAATACCAACTCGTCGACAGCAAATGGTGTATCATCGCCCTCAGGATCCTCAACAGGTCCAATGGGGATAATTCTACATGCCAAGGATGGTGGAAGATGGATACAATTCTCAACATCAAGTTATGCAGATGCCAAACGTGCACATGAGGCATTGAACACATATGCTTTTCCTGGACGACGTAATTTAGGATATTTATTTGCATTTGAAAGTCGTAAAGCGGAGGTTATGGCAAGTAGTAATGGACAGGGTGGTGGTACTCAAGCAAATGAAGGGAATGTACAGGGTGGTAATCCAATAGCCACGGCGGCATCGCCAACACGTCGTCGATTCGTACCAACGGAAGAATATGAACGTCAGGGTATCTTCCAATCACGTAATGGTGGCAATGTTGGAAGTGATGTTGGAACTACTACCATGACATATCCAAGTCCATGGGCACCAATATTAAATGCCAATGCCAATTATGGACTGTGTGCTACATATCCGAGTGTATTGGTTGGACCACGTAGTATCGTGGGAAGTAGTAGTGAATCAGGCGATGGTGATAATAATATTGGCCTGCTAAGACGATGTGCGGCATTCCGATCTGAGAACCGTTTCCCAGCCTTAACATGGGGAAGTCCACATCACGGTGGATCGATATGGAGATCATCTCAGCCTAAAGTTGGATTACAGGGTAATCGATCGATGGAGGATGAACGATACTTGTATGCCATCGGAGAAGAAGCAAAGAGAGCTAATTTGGCTGCCGATGCAAGGAATGAAGGAGGTGTTGGTGGTGGCACCTCTCAGGGTAGACCACCAATCGAGTTTTTACGAATGTTGTGTGGTCGCAATAATGAGGGTGACTTGATTATCGAGGGTAATAGTTCAAGTGGCTGCATGATGAAGATTATGGATATGAGACCAAAGAGTGCTGCCATGGGTAACAGAACACAGGGATATGGGTATGAGAATACAAACAACTATCGTGGAAGTACAATCAACTTTTATGGTATTGGTAATATCCATGCAGTGAGGTGAGTTGGATGAGATTTGCCTGATATCTTGCCTGATCACTTGTATGCAAATCTCACTCACAAATTTTCTTCCAACGCTTCACAGAGATGCCTATCAAAAAGTAAATGCATTATGTCTAAATCCCAACACTTCCGACTTGCAATGGATGCAAATAGTAGAAAATACCAACTGGCCATCGATGATACGTCTTATTTTATCAGCGGCATGGCAGACTGCCTTTCATGTGCATTACAATAGATTCCCAGTACTTGTCCATTGTAGTGTGAGTATATTGAACTTTGTCTTGCTGCCTTGATTAGCTTATTCTAATCTTTGCATTCTCATTTACTCCTCTCACTAAACAGCACGGATGGGACCGTACAAGTCAAGTCCCAGCCCTCGCTCAGTTACTATTAGATCCCTACTTCCGAACACGAGAAGGGTTTAGTGCACTAGTTGAAAAGGATTTCCTCTCCTTTGGCCATCCCTTCCATACTCGATGTGGACACGGTGAAGGCAAGAATGAGCAGGGCGGTGATGAGGGACAACTGGCACCCATCTTCTTACAATTCTTGGACTGTACCTTCCAACTTGTGAATCAGTTTCCAGACTACTTTGAGTTTAATGCTCGGTATCTGTTGCTATTATCAGAACATATCTACTCGTGTCGGTTTGGTACACTCCTCTGTGATTCAGAGAGGGAAAGGGAAGTTGTGGCAGGCACACGGCAGCGTACATACTGCATGTGGGAGTATCTTGATTCAATTCCCGAGTTGGTCAATCGAATGTTTGACAAAGCGGCATCCGACAAAGCAGGCGTGTTGATGATGCCACTGCCGATGCTACTGAGGAATGTCACTCTATGGACAGATCGGTATTGCATGTATGGCGCCAAATCAACTCTGCCATGTGTACCACCAAGTTTGAGTGATGCCTATCCTCCTTCATATGTAGCAACATGCCCAACAGAGCAACCCATAGTATTACACACCACAAGAAATAGCACAGAGGTTCTTAAAAGAGCATTAGACGATGCCGAAATGTGGAAGACAACAGCGCTAGCGGCTTTAAAAGAGGTCAATGAATTGAAGAAAGGCCAATCAAGTATTGATGATGAGGAAGAGGATGATGCCGTTTAGAGGATAGCTGATACTTTTTTATCCGTTATTTGTTGTAATATAGATATAAGTAGCTGTTTTAATCTTAATAAGTACGAGCTAGATGTGTTATCTGACATATCGTTTATCAGATTAAAGAGATACTAGTATGCCACATCAGAACTTGTCAACCATTTGCTTCCAACCTTCTTCTTCCATCTCATCTATCCCTTCGAAACTCGATCGTGCCTTCTTCCTTAGCCATTCACGAGGAAACAGTTCCTCGAAGCCTTTTCTTTCCTCAGCCACATTGAAATCCTCTCTATAGTAGATCGGATTCTTTTGTTGTTGATTTTAAAGGGCACCGCAAGAACCAGGTTCTTTCCTACCTTGAGTAGTAAGACTGATTAGAAGTATCCCCCATAGGAGCGTGGAAACCACCGTGCCTTATTCATTTGGATATTATGCAAACGTTTATGTTCCGATAGTGAATCTACTGCCGCTGGACTTGCTACTGAACTCTTAGAAGGTGAGAGACTCACTACGCAAGTAGAAATGACCGATTTGCTTTGCTTCATTAGCCACTCACTAGGGTAGAGCTTTTGAATTTGAAAGACTGGGATGGTTCCATCATCTTCATCCGATTCCCCATTGAAGAAGACATGTGAAAAGTAGATGCATGTGATGTTCTCTTTTGACCTAGTCTCGTCAAATCCCCTTTTTTCTTCTGGTGTATCAAACCAATGAGTATATTTCTTTACCCCAATAGTTGGAGGACAGTAACGTAAGTCAAGCGACACAACACAATCGCTAAGATGGAGATCCAATGCCTTTGCTTGGCTCAAGATTGTCTCCGAGTTGTCGAGAAGCAGTTTGAGTTGAATCATATTCATATTGATCTCAAGCTCCTTGAATTTGGCAGCTATCCGTGGGCATACTGGTAATGTTTCAGGCAGTACCCTGCCTTGAAATTGCCCAGAAGTTTCATCAGTATGTGACTTGCAACAAGTAAGTTTGTGTCCATTCAACCAATCTTCTTTTTGGCAAGCTTTTGAGCAGTATGCCATGCAGCCACAACCATGACATAGTTTGACTTCCGTCCTACTCAGCGATTTGCTACATCGACAACAGTATGAACCGTTCAGATTAAGAATCGACCTCGCCATATCTAATAGTTCCTTGCATTTGGGATTCTTTGTGACTACTTCCTCCTTTTCCAAGCACTTGAGTTCCTTTTCGATATCTTCTCTTTTGTGCCTGATTGCTTTCGCAGGTTTCTTGTGCAATGATACCTCATGTACTGACTTGAATATACGCTTAATGTAGTCAAAGATTGATAGGAAGGTATCATTGATAAACGACTCATCACTCCCAAATTGTTGTACAAAACCCAAACACATCTCAATTAATCCAGCTCGTATAGCAAAGGCAATGCGTACATCGATTGGCAGTCTTCTCTTCTCAACACCGCCCTTCCTAGTTATCATGTATGAGGACATTTCTGCCACAAACTCAGCAGTATCAAAATCGAAACTGTGCCAAATTCCCATATCAATCATTTCTCCAATGACTCCTTCTTCTACACAGTCTGCTTTCATAATCAGTAATCAAAAAGTTCTTAGAGGCAACTTCAGTCCACTCTTGGAATCATTCTTCAAACGATGTATCATCCCTACCATATTCGATATCATACAGGTTGGATCGTAGCCTTTACTGATAATTGGTATAATTCCAATGGACTGTACTAGGCTCAGATTTTCATCTGGTAATACCAGGTCATCCCAACATTCATATTCACTATTATCTTTAAGCTCATTCATATCGACTGCTTCCATTAGTAAGAAAATTGTGGTATTTTTGCCCAAAGATACAATAACTTCACAATCTTCAGCTGACAATTCACTGGTGATATCAGGGCGATGCTCTTCCATCCAGAAACCCCACTGAACAATTGATGTAAGCAACCCCTTGTTCTGTAACAGTTGTGTAATGATAGTCTTGTCTACCGAGTCATCGGATTGATATGAGTTATAAATCATTTCCGAAATAAGCTGCACAAATGGCAAAATCCCCTCCCTCCAATGTTTATTGCTTTTGAATAGCTGACGTTTAGTATCATCACACATGCACTTGACTAATGTACCGATATTACTAACAATTTGTGTTCTACAACTTGATGACTCTGTAGCTGCTCTCCAAAGAATCCGAATCCATGATTCTGGCGAAATTAAATCACCTCCACCTACATCTAGCATAACCTCTGCAAAAGTTTCATCTTCACATCGTTGCAAAAAGTTTAATGCAACAGATAGTACACCATTTGGAAGATCTGCATGTTTAATACCCTTGACAGCTACCTTCCCCACTGCCTCAAGTTTCGGTGGTGGGTTGATGCCGGCACCTTCCTTCAATTTGGCCCAGCCGGACAAACTTGGGAGAATCAACCCCGGCTTAATTTTGCAACTATAATAGTCAATATCCTTAGTCGTACCTGGTTCGTTAGGATCGGCTTCAGAGAGGTACCACCACTTCGAATTGTCTAGCGTCTTACAATGAAAGAGTGTAAGCTTCTTACCTACTCCACTTGAGGCATTGTCAGGGACTACATAATGATACTGAAACTCAGATCCAATAAACTCTTTATCAAATTCATATAATCCATTCACAAATTCCGTACCTGCACCAGACACACAATATGCTTGTGGTGGGTTGGTTGCAGGTTCAGCTAATGACAGGGTTGTCGAACTATCTCCCTTCCGTACCAATGAGAGAATGATCGAGGAATCATTGCGTGGGGCTAGTTTCTTTGCGGCCTTGCGTTGTTTTCCTCTTTCTCTTTTGGATGGCATATTGTTAATGTGCTTGTTCCGTTGAGCGATACCTTATGTAGGTATGCCAGCTGTTTGTGTTAGATGTTTTTAATAAATATGTACACCACCTCAGTATCCTTCTAATTATACTACTTCTACTAACTAATATCTTCTACAATATTTGTAACCTATCAAATGCCAATAGATACTCTCCGATAACTCTCTGATATATGATAACAATATCAATTGACTTGGTGCACATACTCGAACTTTGAAAATTTTCTTATGACTTTCAAAGACAACTATATGTATTCCTCCAACTAGTGCCGACGATATAGTACCATCAATCGAATAAGCGTTAAAAAATGATCAATTGGACACATAGTTATGTACGAATTGCTTTAGTAGGGGAGATAGACCAAAGTACAAACTTCACTGCAAGAGGTGGATGATATGAATGAGAGTTGGCTGGAACCAAATAGGATACCGCTTTACACTCTCATAATTTTTTATTGTCCATACATTTTGCTATCGATTGCAATAGCCGTTACTTTGCCGCTATATACTCCTATCCAATCCCTAATACAATCTCACATACCCCACAATAATGCCAAAGAAGGAAGCCCCACCACCACGAGAATGGACACCTGCACTCGAACAAGATTTACAACGTATCCTATCAGTAGGCGAGGAATGTATCTCCTCTAAAGAATTAAAAGCATTAATAACAGCCAAAGGTCGTGATACCGAGAAGTATGCCGAAGATGATACACAAAAGGAAAAAGATTTAACACCCCGTATACGATTATATGATGGATTTGAACCATCGGGACGTATGCATATAGCACAGGGATTATTAAAATCTGTCAATGTTAACAAGTGCACAGCCAATGGTACACATTCCACATTCTGCTTTTGGGTAGCAGATTGGTTTGCATTAATGAATGATAAAATGGGTGGTGATTTAGATAAAATTATCATTGTCGGAAAGTATTTGATTGAGGTATGGAAGGCTGCCGGTATGGATTTAAGTAATGTTGAATTCCGTTGGGCATCGAATGAGATTACAGAAAAGGCAAACATTTACTGGCCAATCATGTTAGATGTCGCTCGGAGGTTTAATGTCACACGGATTAAGAAATGTTGTCAAATTATGGGCCGATTGGAAGGATCATTAACTGCCGCACAGGTGTTATACCCGTTAATGCAATGTTCGGATGTGTTCTTCCTACAGGCGGATATTTGTCAATTGGGCGTGGATCAACGTAAGGTGAATATGTTGGCACGTGAATATTGTGATGCGGCTAAGAAACGGTACAAACCTGTTATATTAAGTCATCACATGTTATACGGATTAAAGGAGGGACAGGAGAAGATGAGTAAGAGTGATCCTGATAGTGCAATTTTCATGGAGGATACAGTTGAGGATGTGGAACGGAAGATTAATAAGGCATATTGTCCAACTGTTGAGAAGGATAGTGGTGAAAAGAAAGAGGGTGAAGCAGTTGATGCAGGAAAGGAAAGTATGCATTTAACTGTGGATAATCTCAAGAATCCAATTCTTGACTATGTTCAGCATATTGTCTTATCACCACCGGGTGCTACATTTACTTGTCAAACAGGCACATCACCCGATGGACAAACTTACAGTGATTACAATGAAGTTAAGGATGACTTTCTCAAGGGTGATATCACACCCGAGCAGTTAAAAGGTGGATTAATTACGGCATTAAACAAGTTATTACAACCAGTACGAGATCATTTTACGAATAATGAAGTTGCCAAGGGATTGTTAGAACAAGTTCGTGAATTTAAGAAACAAACTGCCACACCGGCAGCCACGGATAATGGATGTCTGGCACCCAAGGTTGTGCGGATGGATTTGGTAGATAAGGGTGTTGTACCGGCATCAAGTCATTTGGTATTTGCTCCATTGCCTAATTCCAATCCTACATTGCAAAGTGCTGCAGATATACTTACCAAGCTCAAGGCTGCCGATACTGCCGACACTCCCAGGGTATTAATGTTGTTGGACTGGACAGCCCGTGTTAATAGTGCACTTGACGCTGATGTTAAGGTCATTTCAGCCTACTATTCCATCCTATTGGCATCATTACGTGCCCTTGATATTCACTTCCATGGTGAGGAGGGATCAATTATGAAGAATGTTACTGTCGTTACCCAATCAGAGGCCATCTTAAAGGACCCATCGAACTATTGGATATCAGTGATCAATGCCGGACGACACTTTTCACTAGATGAGGTTATGGGATTAGGTATTGGTTTAGATAGTGTCGGGATGAAGGATTCTGAGGGTGTTGGAAAGGTTATTGGCCGATTAATGATGATTGCTGATGTTTTGGCTGTTAATCCAAAGAGTATCGCTTTGGATGCTGCTGCCGCCGGTGGAGATGATATCTCAGCCGAGGTTGAAAAGTTGAACTTGGAAGGATCATCCAAGGCACCTCAATCAGTGGAGGCTCATCTCATTCAACAATTCTACTCTGCCAAACTATCTCATCCAGGATTGGTATCCATCTTGCCCATGCCTCAACTCACCCATATTGATGCTTCGTCAGGACCAAAGCTGGCCCTACAACCACCTCGTGAATCAGCTGCACACAAGACAGAGTTTGATGAATACTTTCTTGTTGATGATCCCAAGGTCAATGGCAAGAGCAAGATGAAGAAGGCATTCTGTGAGCCTGGCAACGTTGACTTTTGTCCACCAATTGAGTTACTGGCCTACTTTGGTGGATTGGATAGTGGCGGAAAAGATGTAACTATATCTCGATCCCCCGACAATGGTGGGGATGTTACCTACACTACCAAGGCGGCCATCCTTGCTGACTTTAAATCGGGTTCACTCCATCCTGGTGACTTGAAGGGCGCGATATCAACAATCATGGTTGAGGTATTGACCAAGCTTAATGGTGAAATCAAGGCTGACGGGGACGCTGCAAAGGGTGTCAAGGCATTAAAGGCATTTGAAAAGAAGATGAAGAAGAAAAAGTAGATGAAGATGGTGGCGATGATAGAAGTAGTCTAACTCTAATCTAGCATCTGTTATGATCTCTGTGACATATATACATACACATGATAGAATTAGGTATCCAATACACGGTAGTAAGGGCAAGCAAGTGGTATTAATGAAATGTTTAATCTTAATTCTGTCCGTCATCTATCGACTCCATGTAGGCGTATGTATTACTCTCTTATGATAATCTATGTATTAGTCTTTATATATGTATCTCACTCTGTGTCGGATAATACCTTGACTTTCACTTGTTTTAATGCCCTCGTAGAAGATATGCATTTGTGCAACACTACATTTCCCACAATGGAGCTATACATCACTGGGGAAATGAATGTGCACTTCAAACAACCATCAGACTGATCAATATCATCTTTGATTATTGGTTTTATGATTGTAGGATATTGTCTAAAATCAACGAGCACATCATTGCCATCTAACATGTCAGACTCAAGTTGGATGATTCTACAACCAGCCATCATTACATTGTTCTGGAGGACTTCGAACCGTTTGATGTCAGTTTCACTAATGTTTTGGTCCCTCAACTCTTCTATATGATTTGATATATCCTTACATGCCTTGTCATGACCCATCTTCCAGCTTTCCGATTGACAGGATAGACTGCAATAGCACTCAACATTGCATCCACTACAGAATCGTACACTACTTCTATCAAACTCTTCCAAACAGTTACAGCATGTATATGTCGTTCCGAACACTAAGGAATCATGGATATTAATCACTAGCTCAGTAGAGGATGACTGGGCATTGTCTAATAAAACCGAAGAGATTTCAGATCTCTTCTCACGTAAAGCATACGATGTCTTCTTGTGCATTGATACTGTACAGAGAGCCTCAGCAATAAGTATTGATTCTTCAGTAGCTCCATTCTTACCAACTAGTTCTAATAGGCCACTCTGAATTGCAACTGCAAATCTAGTATCGCTCTTTTCAATATCATCATGTTCTTCATCGAATCCAAGGATGACCAACATCAGCTTCAATACAAATTGATCTGAGGAGTCATCTCTTTTCCCAAACTTAATCAACTCGGCTATAACTTGTGCATCAACCTTATCATTCACAATCAAGATGTCAATAATGCATTTGAGAAAATGAGTATCTATTTGCTTCTCATTGCTCATCATTTGTATAAACCCTGCAATGATTGAAACGTGACATTTTGGATCTTTGACAAGAAGAGGAGTTGAGGCAATGAGATTCAATGGGCCCATGAATTCACTCGTATCCAGAACTAAGTAAAGCACACCCTGGGCATCGTAACAGGCAGCTGAGACAGATGCGTCAAGTTTGAGCCACATAGCATCTGTAACGATATCATCTCGATTGATTCTCCAGCAACAAGCCTGTGCAATGAATGGAAGGAGTTTATTATATGATAGCATAACCGACCGCCCTTCGTCCGATAGCATTATATTGTGAATTAGACAAAAGAAGGGAGCCATTCCAAGGTACCACATTTCTCTGCTCTTGAAGAGCTCCCTTTTCTCATCAATCATGCAAGTGACTAATGGTTCAATACTTCTTGCAAATGTCAACCGAATATCATCACTATTAGGTACATGCTCAATCATCATTGTAAGAATGTCAATCCACTATTATGGGTATTATTCAATGGGTAAATGTAAGTACCGTGTAACAAGTATAAATTATACACAAAGTAAAAGAGTATTATACTCACGGTGAAGGGAAGCTTTTGATATTCGGGTGCAAGAGAACCATTCTGTTTCACAACAGAACACAGCTTTTTATTGCATTTACTCAAAAAGCAGAGAATGTCAGTTTGGATCTTCCCTTCCAACAGAGACTTGCACAAGATTGGTCCAAAATACTGACATGCAAGGTTACTGCAGATTACTTTCGTTCCTTCGTATATTCCCATGCGTAGGTCATCCTCGTAGTTATGGATATAGTTATCCACAATGAGTTCTCTATCCTCCATTTTGATGAGTGATCTATCTTTCCAAATCCTCTGATCGGCACCTTTATACAAACAAGGATGTAATATTAAAGTTGATCCATCTTCCGAGAATTCTATACGACAACCATCGGCCTTGAGCTGCCGGTACATCTCTTGAACTTTAGCACATTTCCCCTCCTTCTCTATTTTCTTTTGAACCTTAGTCTTCTTCTCACCCTTGCCTCGGCCCTTCTTCTTATTATTACGCGGCGGCATATATTTATTGAAAGTAATTAAATTATGATGATCATTGTACTGTTCTTTGTTTGCAGAGAAATGAGATTTCTTGTCTATTGCAACCTATGTAATATCGTATAGGTATGATTATGTACCCCCTGATAATATATCAACATCAAACAATAACATCACCCGTCATCACAAAGCCATCAACATTGCATTAGATTGTGTTTTACAGCGCAGTATACTGATCTATATAGTAGCTAACTATATAGGTATACTGGATAACGTTGTTCACAACACAATGTTTACAAGTTATGATCTCTACGCGAGAGATCATCTACTGAAGAGGTTGAGCCCAGCCAAAGCTTGAGCCCAAAGATACCCAATAATCGTGGTATCCAAACACTCCCCTCAAGCCAACTCGGATAGATCCGATTTGGATTGCCATTAGTAATGCACATGAACTCAATCACGTATAATACACTTAGAAAACAAAATAACCTATGGGAAAAAGTAAAACCCATCTTACGATCGTCACAAGATGCTCGCTGCTCAAAAATATAAGTGGTTGAATCCACTTCCCAATCTTCTGCTCATATCATATGAACTTTCAATCGCACTAATCAAACCCAAGTGGTTCAGGTAACAACCTTAGTCCACTCGTCATTACAAACATATCTTATGAATGCAATTATCTCTCAGGGAAACTCGAAACCCTGTTTCTATCCAACTGATAGATATCTCACTCTAACAAAGAGCCACGAGTGGTTCATTCCACTCGCTCAACAACTTATTAGATGGTTGAATCCACCTACAATACCTGGGAAAACCACTAAACCCAGATCTATAAAAACCAAGTGGTTCTGGTATCATACCGTAGTCCACTTCCTCGTGTCAATTCGAGCATACTACAGATTCAATCTGAACGTATCTCTAAACTCTATGACATATTCACTTACAGCAAACGAGTCCATAACTATAACAAGCACCTAGTCCAACTTCTGCATTGGTCATATCGAATCAAGACATATCGATTCGAGCCATATCTGCATTTGGATAGGGTACAAGGAGCTACTTGGCTATATCTTGTGTCCACAATAGGACTGATAACAACTTTACCGAGCTCGTCAGCACCATTTATTAACATACACACTGTTAATCTCCTTACTCTCGGAGCACTTATTGGATCGTCTCTATGACAACATTTACTCGTCAATACATGATTACCGACCGTTCTGATTTACAATCATACTAAATCTCATTCATACCTCGTTGGTATCTCATAATTTGACTAGCTCTCATATAAAGCACTATTGACTGCTCGACTGTTCTGATTCACAAATCATACTACGTCTCTCTTACCAATGTCTTTCCTTACTATAAAGGAAACATCGATCAGAGTCTCATATCCCGAGATACTGTTCATCTTATGATTGTACTACACTTGACAAGTTCCTCGAGCTTACTTACCGACACTGTTTGTATCCTGATGGACAACATCACAGACTACTCTCGTCTTTCGTGTCTAGCTCTTTCATAACTCTTGTCAAAGTACTAGCTCTTTCATAGAGCACACTCTAAAGCTAATCTCAAGACATATCAGCCATTAGATATAAAGGCATCAACTTCTCGCCGATATACACAGATACAGATACTTCAATTAGAGTAGATCATATCATACTCGTACTCGTACTCGTCTCGTTCTGTGTATCTTGCTAGCTTCTGCAATAAGAGATTTCCGACTCCAGAAGTATCATACTCTCCCCTCAAGCCAATAGCCGCTGCTAATTGGGTTGGTTCAATGTTAACTTCTAGGATCTTCAACGCTTGACATTTCAATAATGTGTCTATTAACAATCCTCTTGAAAGTTTTCACATGCAAATTTATATGTCGGCTACTTGCCACTTGCCCATCATCTTTCTATTGAATTGAAATGGACGACAGCACACTTCACATGCATCGATAAGTGAGAAACACAATGTAATATATATCATATTGAACTCACTAGAACGTCTCTCGGGCTTCTCAGTTTGTACTTGCAGTTTGTATTATCAGAAATGAACACATCTTGTGTCACCTTTTTTAAATATACTAACAAACTATCCTTCACCCTCACATTTATATGTGGACTCGGTACTTCGGATTGCATTCACAGATTCAACATATCTAATGATGATATCCAGCAGCTTCGTCTCTCACATCAGAAGCACACAACATCAATCTTGAAACGAAGATACAGCACACAGTGATTGCATATTTCATCACACGATAAAGAACACTTTCATATCACATGAATGGAGCATAGCTGTGGTCAAACTAAGACCGCACAACTCCCCTGAATACAACATCAGGCTCAATGTGTTCTCTCTTCACATCTGGTGGAATATTGCAGCTCCCAGTTTGGAGTCACCAACACCGATTGTTATTCTTCGCTTTACTCATATCGATTGATATGCACCTCAAACTTATACAACAAAGTTACGGTGACTAACACTCGCACCAACAAACTTATCTCATCTCAAAGTTTGCCTCGGTGTCTAACATTCAGTGCAGTTGTTCCTCTACTCAACTCAAACTCTTCTCGTTCGAGATAGGAATCAATCACATCGATACACATTTCTGCAACCAAATCATTTGCAACTCATCTTGGTTCTATTCTACTTGATACTATAGCTGCTTAACTATCCAGAGAACTCTTTAGCATGCATGAGTCATCTACATACTCCACTCGTGTGCTTAACTAGAATGACCACATGATATGTCAGCTCTTCACACCATACTCTTGCTCAAAACTTATATGCCTCGACGTATCGAACTCTCATTCATACTCAAATCAAAGATCATAGTATTCTAAGATCATCAGTTCATCTAATGGAAGCGATCTCATTATCTCGTCCAAATCCATACAGGATCTACTCGGAGTCGTAGACAATCATTACTTCCTGCCATTTAGATCACATTGATATCACGAGTTAGGATGTACAATATCATACACATACACTCTCCCCTTCAAGCCAAACTGTCTCGACACGTTTGGGTTGAGTGTTGATATATCCTATCATAGCGTCGGCAAAGTCTTGATCCTTAATAAGTAGTAGCTCCCCTCAAATCATATGCATGATTCTGTTAGGTATGCCTTCTACTCATCTCGGACTCTATTCTATCAATAGTATGTCGGAGTATTATCTTGTATAATCACCAATCTTGAGATATACAGATATTGTAACTCTCGTATCAAGCCATCTTCATGTAGAGTTGACTACTTATTCGATCAGGCAGCTATGTGGGGCTGAAGTAGATCTTCTCAAACTCTACTGCCCACAAGCAAGATGAGTCTATTAAGACCGCTCTTAGGCTGCTTGTATTTGATTCACAGGCTTTGTCTGTTCATCGTACATGACAAACATCTAACATAGCCAGTTACTTTGCTATATACCATCTCACTAGCATCACAATTGCAGGAGATACCTCATCAATCGCAAAGATACCCTACTATATCAAGCATCGGACTTGACAAACTCAATTCTCGGGTATTGCATATGATGAGCGTTAGTACACAACAACTAGATATACTTATCAATGTCAATCTCTTCAGACATCAACCATACACTCGGCATACCATTTTCAGCCGGTAACATCTTGAACTTGGAATATCACTTCCTCAAGTAAGTGTTGTATACTAATGATGTGCATCTCGGCACAAGAAACATATCTTCTCTTATGACTCTGACGAATATACATACTTCCATATCTGTACTTCTTTTGACGGCATAGATCATACAACGTACAGGAGACATATAGTCTAGGAAAGTCGTCTCTCGACAATCCTTATCTTGCAACAACAGGGCTTCCTCGTCTCAACTACTATACCATGCACTAACCAAGAGGATTCGACTTTCTCATCCTCCTATCATCATCATCATCATCGGTAATACAGCACTCGACTATGCCACTACTGGCTCAATCAGTATCACCTAGAGATATAAACTAGTCTCTGAGCAGAGCTCAATCTTAGTCTCTTCTCAGTTTTCGGCAGGTAAACTTGCTCAACTTAGCTTCAAGTAGCTCAAAATAAAGACCACTGCGTGACGGTTGATACCACAAACTGGTTCAACACCTTATAGAGAATATCATCGTATCTCTACTATATCTAGTTCATCGTCATCGGCACGTTCTTTTCGTCTCAACTCTCGCTGGTATCCTCAATCAATACCACCAGATATAGATCACAAGATGTGTTCACATCACACTGACATCACCAATGGTCAGTATAACGCATATTGGAATTGAAACATACAACATTATCTTCCCAGACAACTAAAAGTCTCGGGTATATATACAGTATTCTCTGTTGCCCCGTCCAACTTGACATAACTTTCACCTAAGATCAACTTCAATTGCTACTCGACAAGTCAAGTCCGCTATTATATCAGATCTCTTGGCAAATCACATCTAAGGGTACAACCAACTGGAGTTTCAATGTTTCATTGTCTTCTATCGCTTGGGATCTCGCGATGTCATGAACTATTCACCTTAGGATCCATTTATCCTAAGCAACTCTAATTCACTTCACATTTTGCCAATCATGCGTCGTTGAGATTCGTCAATACAGTAAACAAGCCACTGCTCGTTTGTATATGATATCCTCTTCTTATGCATCCATAGAACTGTATCAATATCAAGTCCCAGCTTGAAATCATTCATGTAAGTTCTGTGAGCTTCATAAGCTTCATTTTGTCATGCTATACGACTATCCGTCACTCTAGAATGTGTCTCTTGTTCGTTTGTTTACTCCCCTGCAACATACCAGGTTGGAGATTAATCTCCTCAAACCCAAACGTCCGCACTCTAGGGTATTATCAGTTTCATACGAACATATGTCTTGAGACATCTACCATTTGCTTCATGCAATTACATTCATTCTAGTACGAGTCTATGATCTGGTATCCTTGCCAATCACAAACTTCTACTCTTTGTCGCCTCAAGGTACTTCCACCCTCAGCAGTCACACATGCCATAGTTGTACAATGATACACATCAAAATTGATACACAATAGGCTTACCGACTCATATTTCATAGTTGAACTCTATCAACTATAACCTTGTATCTTCACAACGATACTTATACATCACTCTCACTTAAGAAAGTTGACGGCTACTAACATTCTCAATAGATGTGGTAGAACCAACAAATCTTATTGATAACACTCGGCTCATCAAATGATGATCACCTCTTACAACTTAAGACAGACACAACATCGTCTCATCTTCTTTGTTGTCAACTTGCCATATCAGGTATCAAACCTTGGGTATGGCCACACTATCCATGCAGAGGTCAATCGATAGATTGGATTCACAACGATATAACATGCATAAGATAGACTACTATCAATGGATAGTCTCTTCTTGTACACTTTTGAATCTTGAGTTGCAATCTCTGAGAGATCACTTTCATTACAGAGGATACATATCAGTCTTGGTTCTTATCTAAACTTGTATCAACTCAACCTCTGATAACAACGGTCTTCAGGTCAACTTGGGTAAATAGATTTGACTCTATTAGATCATGTGATAACACATGTTCACAACGATACGCCTCTAATCTCTTCCCCCGAATATGATATACAAAACTCACACCTTGCTGACTGATCCATGAAATTAGTAATCTACAGTTCAGTCTGCTGGTCCCGTATTTATAAATATATATTCATTTGAGACGTGTACTAACCAGAACAAGATACATAAACATCAACAGTGTACATATCTCTTGTCCTTGTATGTTATTATCCCTTTGAATGATGATACTCATTACATTCAATTGATGATCTGATGATACTTGTTTCACTATTGTAAACACTAGTCTTCAATTCATCTGTTCATTTGCAATCGGTAAGTGGACAACTCCAGCATACCTAGTCCTTCACACGATACAGATTCACTACTCTATATCCTGTTGTCAACTAAAGCAATCATATCTGGTCTGAGATACGTAGCAACATCTCAACCATATGATTACTCTTGATACTTTCGATATTACATACTCATCATGGTCGTATCAATAACCATATCCACACAATCACTTATTGTCTTGCAATTACAGTTTCAGCACTCTAGTCTCACTCTAGTAGTCTTATCAATCTTGGGAATCGGGTCTTCATCCATATTATCTACTCCTTCGATGTAGATGTTCCCATTTGATATACTTGTATCGGCATCTGCCGTCATCTTATATCTTTGATCTATCACCTCAAGCTATATCGTATGATACATATCATGTAGTCATATACGAATTAGACAAACCAACTTGTTATGGCATTGTCTTCTTTAGCATATATCGATCAAAGCTACTATCTTGAAACTGACAAACCATATGTGTGGTTTATAAGTGGATAAGAGATATCAATCATGCTCATATTGAGATCTGTTCATATTGATATTATTCCTCCTCCTTCTTATTCGATTATGAAGCACACTGGCAACATAGTCTAGCATCAACGAGACAGAAGCGTCATGCATATCTTGCAATGACTGGACTTCCTTCAAAAGTAATACTTTCAGCCCTCACTAAAATTACCTTTTCTCATCTCGTACAGCTTCTTGTAAACTTCAGATATGTACTTACATATACATATCTCCTTGCAATATATACATCGACGATAGCTCTCTGCAATCTTATTTGCAAGCAGTCATTAAACATTAAAATTGCCAGTCATTGCAATTTTCACAATGTGTCGTTTTGGGGTCATAGGCTCAACCCATTGCTAATGAAGTTGTCGAACTCTTTCTTATCGACTTCATGATTGAAACGGCCACGCTATAGGCTCATGAACCTTTGAGGATTAATAGGACGAGTGGCAAATCTCGTCCTCCTCCTGCCTTAAGTCCTCTTACACCAATTGGAACTAAGGGCCCTCGTCAAGAACTGAGGGTACTACATTTTCAGCTAGCGTTGATCAGACGATAGCGTCAAGGGGTTTGTTTGCTCTCTTATTGTTTTGTTATCCAGTTGTACGGCTGGAAGTGAGAACACAAAAGGTTAAGCGGTTAAGGGATGACATCTTGAACATATCCCCCGACAAAAGCCTCGTCAATAAACTAAAGATATCTTATCTTTACATCTCTATTAAAATATGCAATTTATTATTCATAATAATAATCAGACCGTCGTCGTCATATCACATGATCATATCATTGCATACCGCGTTGTGGATTCGGCATGATGACCATCAGCACGAATACGGCAGGTTGCATACTGCTCACACGTTGCTAGCCTCTATAGAACACTCTATAGTCCGGGCTTAAGTTCATATCAAAATCAAATGAACATCATTTCTCATCGTCATCGACGTCATGTCAGCACGATCTATCCACGGATGGGATCATATAACGATGTGGAATCTGCATGGTATCATACCAGCAAGATCCGGCAGTTTCTATACTGCACACACATCATCAGCCTCTAAAGATATACACAATCTATAGTTCCTAGGCCTGTGTTTGTATTGCAAAACACCATTCACCATCGACACTCAAATAGGTCGAGCACTATCCATACCTTGATAGCTGGGTCATGATAAACTGTTTTGGTACACAATATACCGGTCTATATTGTATAGATACTTGCACAGCAAGGATAACGTTGTTCACAACACAATGTTTACAAGTTATGATCTCTACGAGAGATCATCTACTGAAGAGGTTGAGCCCAGCCAAAGCTTGAGCCCAAAGATACCCAATAATCGTGGTATCCAAACAATTGCATTTGAGTTGAGAAAAAATGATATCATTATCGGAGATTATCGGTTGTGTCGCCAAAACATGTTTTTTGTTTGAGTTTGCTGTTGAGGTTGATGAGTTGACTGATATCGTTTTGCCAGAGGCTCCTGCAGTGGTCGAGTGAGCCCAGGCCTTACTGGTAGTATTTATCAGTCCCTCTACAGATAATAACGCCCTACAATATGTGAATCGCGGCGCCATCGTACCACCATATCATGTTTCATTGTGTGTTTCGACACATCATTGCAATTAGGTTATGTAATTATGTATGGGGTTATGACATCAATGTAGTATAACAGCACTATTATTATGAGTTCATGACAACTTCCGGGGTCGGCTGGGGGTATAGACTCTCTAGAGAGGTACATATCATGTATTTAGGGTGTAAATTAAGATCTCGTCAAGATATGATGAATTAGTTAAGTGGTTTAGATCCAATGGTTATCATGTGTATCAATTTGCAATGTATCGAATTGAATGAGAAAGGTTAGCAAGATTGATGAGCATATAGATTCATTGAGCATAGTTACACATACAACAAGGAAATACCAACAGACATGACTGCCGAGGAATTAGTTGAATACAACCGCTCAAAAGTTTGATATACGGCTTCATAAATCATAGCAACAAGTACAATTCAAGTGTATTATCAGGAATTGGTTATGTTTTATTATCCATTAAACACCATGGACAACGTGCCCATAAAGAGTGAAGAGGAAGAGGACAAGAAGGTAGCAGCAGATATGCCACCATTACCCGCAGTTGATGGCCAATCCTCTTCAAGCAACAACAAGCAATCATCACAGCGAAATAATAAATATGGCAATTTACCAGATGATACTAGGCCGGATGTGTGTAGCACTTTTCAAGCTTGGACTCAGCCAGCTATACCTTCTTATCCTGGTGTGCCTCCTGCCACCGACGGGTTCAACACTAACTTCTACCCACGTCCTCCTCATCTTTACAATCCGCCTCAAGCGTTAACTACAAATGTAGGTACAACATTGGATGCGGCTAATATGGAGCCACTACCATTTAGAGACACCTCTTTTTCTAGTCTTGCTAGGAGTCATGATCATACCATCGATAGTACAGATATACTCATGGGGAGTTTAAAGCAACCTGTTGATGATGATGCTACTATCAATTATAAAACGGATCAAACTGAAGATGACGAGGCAGTGTACGGTAATGCAATGGAGAAAACATCAAACCCTGATAGCTCTGATCAAGCTACCCTCAAATCACCACCTGTCAAAGCTCCACCACCCGCCACAGCTTCTCACAAACCTAAAGCAAAGTCTCGTCAATCAAAGAAGAAGAGAAAGACCCCATCACCACCCTCTCCTGGTATGGATGGTTGGATGACTAAGTTTAATCTTCTCAAGGAGTATAAGGATGAACACGATGGTAGCTGTGACGTACCCCAGAAGGAACCTGTACTTGGCTCGTGGGTGAATAAACAGCGTATGGAGAAGAAGAAGTTAGACGAAGGGACTAAAACTTCTCTTACCAAACAAAGGTTTGAGCTTCTTGTATCGATTGATTTTCAGTGGGCTAAGTCCAAAGGTCAAGAATCATGGGAGAGGAGGTTCAAAGAACTGTTGGAATTCAAATCAGAAAACGGCAGCTGTATTGTCCCTACAAAGTGGACAGAGAACCCTGGTGAGTTTGCGATGCTCTTATCTTCAGTTATTGCTCATTTGATACTAACCAGTCCTTTTCTACAATTCGCTATTTATGGTTAGCCCTTGGACGTTGGGTCACAAGTCAAAGAGCTGATAAGAAGGCTGGTACCATTGACGAGAGCAATGAGCGAAGGCTAACTGCTATCGGTTTTGTGTGGGATCGTTATGAGAAGAAAGCAAATGGTCAGGAAGATACAGTTGAGGAAAAGATCGTGCATAATACCAGATCGAGAAAGAGATCTTAGATTAGTGGGGATGATAGTGTTGAGGTTATGTTAATGTTGAGTTTATGTGTCGTAGAAGTTGAGTACTAGGTCAAACAAATGAGTATACAATCATCGTAGTCTACTTTACATTAATACAATCTATACAACTCTTTGCAGTTCCGATTCTTGTAGTTGCCATTCTCTTTCTCGCCCTCTCTTCGCATCTACATTCATCCTGATCAAAGTATTGTAAAAAGTACTTAAACTAAACTGCACAAAGTCTTCGAGTATGGCCGAGAAGGTACTATCTGATACAGAATTAAGGCCATCGGGGCATCGGATACCCTCGGCTCCTTCAGTGTCGATACCATCTTCGATTAGCCCTCGAATAAAGGCGACAGTCTTTGGTATACTTGCCAAGTCCCTGAACATAGTCAATGCTTGGAGGTACTCCTTCTTGAGGATTCGTAAGTCTACTTGCTTGTTCATACTCAAGCTTCTAATATCTCTTAGCTCGTTGTTCTCAAGTAGCAGAAAGGGAACTAGTCGACGTAACGTGGCTCCACACTCTCTTCGGGGCTTGACTAAGATGCCACGAGATGATGGGTTGTCACAATCATTCGGTCGTCTTGCAACTTCTGCCAAGGCATGATGCAAAACAGACTTCATTCTCACGTCATGAGACATTACCTCCTGATATGGACTTGAACAATACCCTGCCGGTATAACTATACTATTCTTATTCCTTCCTGGGCCACGGGCAAAGTAATCATGTAGTGCATAGTGTATAAAACCTTCAACAGTTGTATCACTCTCTAAAGAGAATGTGACATGCATGGAAGGTTCGTGAATAACGTTCTTAAGAGGAGCAGCCTCTACCGAGTCAATTTGGTAGTCTGGACAAACGTCAAAGTCAACCCATTTCCTTTTGATCTGACTGGCATCAACCGTTGACGCATTGTGCATAGTACCTCGAGGAATATACAGTACATCGCCTGGACAAAGAGTGAACTCAAGGTACTGATTCTTGTCGGAATAGTAGTCAATTTCAGCCTGAGTTGGCTGAACATTATTACTCCTACCGGCAAGGTATATGTTTGGTTCTCGAGCTACCGACCATCTCTTAACTCCGGCTAGTTGGATGATGATAACTTTAAGATTAGTTTGAGGTATAGAGGTACATAGAAGGGGAGATAAGGTTGGTATAAGTCAGTAGACAAAAAAGTGCACAAGATGTGAGCATGCCATCTACTGTCTACTACTTACCGTCCTTGATATCCCAATGAACACCAACACCTTGGTGTCTATCTCCTCTTCTTCTAACTTCCGGTGTCATATACAAATTGACATTAATCAGCTTGTTTCCTAACTCTTCTTCCAATACTCTTGTCATTCTATTCACCGGTTCCCATCTCTTTTGCATTTCATACATAACCAAACTCCTACCATCATTATTAAAATGATTGATAACTTCATTCACTGTCTGTATCGTACCTGGTTTAATACCATCAACTACTTCATTACCATTTGATTTTGTTATTGTTTTAACTACCTTAAAGTCAGTAGGGTGATGTAAATGGGGTAGTATGTGAAGGGTATCCTTTACTGAAAGGAGTGACATGATTGGATCTATACTACCGGCATGTCCATTGTACTGCAATGTAGATGTTCGATTGTGAAATATAGTTGGTATAGAGTTTAATGGAACTGGTTTGGATTGTGTGTTGGTGTTGAATGAGACTTTGGAGAGTAGTGGATGGACTTCCCATGCATCTCGGAGACGATTCATATCTGGAAATAATGCAGCCATGAGAGAGGTCTCGTCCAAACTGAAAGAGTAGAATTTATCTACACTGTCAACATATGTCATATCTTGATGTTTGCTTCTTCTACCAGTGGCTGATATCTTCTCCTCGTGGCTATCAAATGACTCCTCATGACCAACACTGAATGAAGAGGCGTGTACACAAGATGTGCTCTTGTCTCTGTGCAAGAGTAATGATAGTAGAACGATGATTGACACCGATATATTTCTCCGTCTTATTAGGTCAAGTATCACCATGCTGTATATGGATCTGGTATATTGCAGAATTCTCGGCTACTTTGCAACTCTTTGCAATTGTTTTATGTTCCCTCAAAAATGTCGTGATCAGTATTGAGGATATCGCTCTATTCTCTCTCTACTTTTCAAGGTTTGAAACACCGGAAGCGGGGCAGCCTGGATCTCTGAGCACTAAAGTCTATATATTGTGTGAACAAATAATATATATCCGCCGCTCAATAGAGATAATAATATCGGCCATTGTTAAATTGTAAGAGTATTCTTTACTGTTCATCACGTGCGAACTTAGCCAGTCGGAAGTCATTGTTGCTTGACCTTTGATGCTGCGGTTATTCAGACCTTTTTGCGTTGTATCGCCATTTACCCTTTTTTCTTCTTAGTGAAGTCCTGTCGATGCACAGTAGTATTGTCTATACTTTACTTTATACTCCTCTTAGTTGGAACTGCAAACTTAATTCCTCGTTTCTTCACAGCCCTGGAAATTGCCTCAAGTATACCCTGTCTTGCCTCATAGTACTTTTCTCCAGACGGACCATTTCGTAAGCGGCAATCAACTACTACCTCTACATGGTCACTTTGATAATCTGTCCACTTAACTCGAAAGGTACGGCTTCCATCAGTGACTACCTTCGGACAAGAACGTGCAATCTCTTCTCTAATCTCTTCACATAACTCAGGAATCAGGTCAATTGCCTCATACTCAAATCTTAATCGTTGTTTAACCTGACTGTAAATCATCCTCGATCTGTTACTAATTCGTATATCCGAAAGCTGTGTGTTTGGAATCTTTGTAATTACTTCATCAAAGCCTCGTATCTCTGTATTCAACCAACCCATATAGGTCACAATACCAGCAGTCCCGTCTCCGAGAAGAATGCTATCTCCGACATTAAAACTGTCTGCGGCCGATAGTGCCAATCCATTCAACATTCTCTTCACGAGATCTTGACTAGCCAGTGTAATAGCAAATGTCCCTGCTCCACTGATTGCAAAGATTGATGATAGACCATTGCCCCGTTTAACGTTCAATATATCACTCCATATAAAAGCGAGGATAAGAAACATGAAAAAGTCTGAAATTTTATCAAATATCTCGACTATTCCTTCTTTGCCACGACGACTCCTTCCACTTTTAGGTGCAGCATTATTAACCAAAGCTCGAAAGAATCCGCGTTTATATATTCGTACTCTAAATGTAATCCAGCAGCTATACATTAACTTGCCAATTAACTTGCTTATATCCACCTTTTTGGATTTGATACCGGCGACTTCCAAGGCGACTTCAAAAGTATCCAAAAAGTATAATACCAATGCAATACGAGATGCTTGACTAATTGTTTCAGTAACTTGATATGAATAACTATCTTCATATTGTACACCCGGTTTACGAAATCGATATCCAACATTATTGTAGAAGAATTGACCAATCTTCTCAGGAAAGATACTGAGTATTAATACCATTACTACATCCAAGAGATGTGTCTCTGCTCTCATTATTGATATGATTTTCATTGCCTGTTTATTATTTATTAATAGCTTACGCCATGGTACTCTACCGGCAACTGCTAGGTTCCTACTAATAGCCAAAGATGATGTATCACTTGCTGCATTTAATTTGTTGCAGTTTTGGGAGGGGGGTATCTTCGGTACTAAGACATTACTGCTTGGCGATACAAATGCAAGAGATGCATTTAGTATCACGAGAACTAGTAGAAGGAATAGAGCATATCGAATCATTGTGGATGGGGTAATAAGATGGCAATGCTATCGAAGAGTTATGGGTACTATTGCCAATCAAAAAGATATGGTCGGTATCTTTATCCTTGAAAAGATCATACCCGCCGTTCTTAACTCGGATTGTACACGCTACAATTACAATATACGATGGGGACGAATAAGAAGAACAACCAATCTAACGTTTCTCGGGGGAGCACTCTTCTCAAAATCCCGACTGCTGAATCATTTACATATTACAATGAAAAAGTTGTTAATTGCCAAGAAGAACGTCGTCGTGTTCGTACTACCTTTAATACATCACGTATTAATAATGAAGCCGAACAAATTGCAATTCGTGGTCGTAGGGCTAAAGTGGCCAAGCAGAATCAAAAGGCATACGATTTATATACGGCGGCTCTTGCCTTGGATCCTTATAATCATATGTATTGCCATCACCGTGCTGAATTATGTTTCAGTGGAGAACAATACCAACTTGGTATGTGGGATGCTCAAGCAGGATTAGATCTATGTACACCATTAGAAGACTACAAAGATGATGAATGCTTTGCTCTTTTGTGGTGCACACTCACAATGTGTTGTATGAGATTACGGCAATTTGTAAAAGCCAAGAAATATTGTGAACTTGGTATTGCAAACATTAGTGATAGCAATCCTGCATACTTGCCATCTTTAAGAAGACTCAATTTCTACCACACAGTAATTGTCGAACAAATTGGTACTCAGCCAACCGATATTGAACCGATTATTTTCAAAAGTATCGGTGATGCGGGCAATGATCTTTCGTTTGTTTACTCTATCAAGGTTGCCTGGACTGAAGAGCCGCCACGTGCGGTAGCACCAAATCAACCGGAACTTCTTGCTATTGATATTGACAAGTCCATGCCTGTCAAGGAAATGTTTGATCATGTGGGCACTGAGATGATGAAGGAGTGGACAAATGATAAAGACATGTTCGAAAAGAAGGGTAGCAATGTTGGACTGTCGTCTCTAGTTGTATTGGCACCCATTATTTATGCGGTGCAAAGATACAAACTATTTAAAGTTTCATCATCTTGGGTAGTCACATTATTGATTGGAGTCCTAGGATATAAAGCGATCGTTGGGATTAATAGTAAAGGGGAGAAAAGGGAAAAGATTGTCTTTCAGGTGCCGGGGAAAGCAAACTATTGGGTAACTGCCATACCAGTGTTTGGCAAGAAGGATACGTCTATTATTCAGAAGTATCTTATGCCGCAATGTATGAAGGATACAAAGATTGTCATTCTAAAGCTGGAGAAGAGTGAGGAACCTCCAGTTGTAGATACTGACGAATATGTTTCAGCTATCGTTAAGAATGCATCTCTCTTTCAACAAATGTATGGCAAAGGTGAAAGGCTTGTGGATAGACTTTGAGATAAGTGGAGGGGGTGAGATGCATTGAATAAAAGTAAAAGAGGGAAAGTACAAAAAAACTGGGAAGAGATATGGGGTAGGAGAGGATTGCAGAGGGAGGTATTGTGAGATGCATTGATTTATATCAAAAGAAGTATAATGAAACAAAGAAGGACAGTCAACGAAACTATGCAGATAAAAAGAGTGTATTAGACATATTTCATTGAGTTTGCCCTGTGTAGGCCGCTGCATTCTATCACTGTTAGTTGTTAGGTTTAGTACTACATACAGGCATTGATTCAATCTGGCCAGATATAGCCTTATGCCCTACATAAAGCTAGATGACTTGTAAGATTGAATTACTCCTTCCGAGTTGAGGAAGACCTCTATGCAGCTTTGATGGAGCTATGCAATCAACTTCAACGAGTTGAAGATAGATAGATACGATTGCACTAAAATGAGAACCCTTGACTCGATGAGATGTAAAATCTGTCCTTTTATTTCTGATATCTTGTCATATTATATCCGAAACGATGGGTCATTGGCCTCGGCAGTAGTTCTGGCAGTACAAATCTTTTACTTCAATGACACTATCTCTCGGCCCGATTAAAGTAAAATCTATACACATACAAACAAGCAGCCTTGTTGATGAATCTTTGCAACATGCTGGTATTATAATGCGTTCATCATATTGCAAAACCAACAAAGACAATGGCAGAAGAATCTATTACTATGGAAGGGCACCACATTCATCTAAAGGATCTATTCCATAAAGAGTGCAATGTATCCCACCGACGAGATGATTATCTTTCAGCCGAGCATCAAGATAAGATATGGCGTGATGAGGTAAAGTGTCAACACGACAAAGAACTATACCGACGACCTTCCTCACCTAAGGATGTCATATCTGACAGAGATGTATTACGTTTGTCACCATCGTCCGTGTTTACTTATCCAACATCAGAGGATCTCAAATCCACCGATACACTATCGTCGCATTATTATACACCAGCGTCTCCGTCCGATATATGCATTAGATGGAGAGAGAAGATTGTTGAATGGATGTATCTAGTAATTGATCGGTTTGGTAAGTTCTCATATCATATGTCTCTTTTGTATCCCCCACTCCAATTACTGTATCCTGTATTCATTTATCCTAATCCCCCCCCCTCTTTGCAATACCAACTTCTCATGAAAGATCTTAGCCGTGAGATTGTTAGTATCTCTGCTTTCTACCTTGATCAGTATCTTTCCAAGCATTATGTTGATGAGGAGGTGAGAACATGCCTTCTGTTCAGATATTCCTTCGGAGGATACCCTTTTTAATGATGTATTGGGAGATAATGTTGGTGTAAACTTATTCATAATATCACCTTCTCTAAACTCGAGGTTGGACATTACTGTATCATTATCTTTGGATTTTTCACCATATCGTTCAAATGCATCAATATATGTACTCCAGCATGATCTTCTTTCCTTATCTATACAAACTACCTTGATATCTGGAAAGCGATATGCTAATAAGATGCCAACTAGACCGTGACCACACGCAAGGTCGTAGATTGTCATATTCTTCTTCCTTTCAGTATTTGACGATGATGCTAATAAGTGATTAAGCTTGGCACCAATCAATGTTATGGATTCGATACTTTCACACAATTCTTTAGTACGTAACTGTTTAGGATAATTAGTTGCAATCCAGAATAATGCATCATAAATTTCAGATGATCCCGGTGATCGATTTAATATGTAGGATTTGATTTGTTCTTTTGCAGTGTTTGGTAAGTCGGCTAGCATTGAATTAGAATCGATAGCGTTGGCTGTTCGGGGTAGAACAGTTGAGAAGAGATGATCATAGTTACGTCGTCGCTTGCCTCCCTTTCGAAGTAGTGTTTGTTGTGTTGTATCCTCATTGTCTGTCATTATCATTTGTTTCCATATAATATGATGTGTATATATGTGTTTATATTTATACTATATTCTTGACTACAAGAGTTCGGTAGAACGTTAAAGACTGCAGTACTGTTGACACTGAATGTATACCAAACCTTATACTGTTTGTACCACCCCTCTAGAGCCTATCAAATATTATTTGTTACTGAATAATTAATTCGAGTTGTCATTTTTATTGGCCGGTATCCTTCCTACGCACACTGGTGGATGATGGATAATTTCTATTGATATGGAGGCAATAGGCCTAAGCGTCAATTATTGCAAAAAAAACACTGTATATATGAGGCATTAGCACTATAAACTCAATCAGTGTTGTTGTGCAAGCATCAAGGCCGGGTAGTTGCAATAATATGATATTGCAAAAATGACCACAAGATATGTCAACATCACATGATTATGATAGTTACTACTACTCAACAATGCAACATAAGGAATAAGAATATTCTACTACAATCTTCTTAGTCTACAATACTTGCTACAATATTCTCCTCATAGATGTGTGGTAAAGAAGCAAACACAACATTCGACTACATATATCACCACGAGAGATATCTTCTTGAGCATGGCGAGTAGTGCACATAATACAATCAAACAGACAGTTAACAACAATGGTAATCATCCAATCCTCGACAATATAATTCTTGAGGGGTTGAGTCTTAAGGCTGAAAGAATGTTGGACATGTCTCGGCGGTCAACTAACAAATAGTTGGGAGTTGTTATCAAATTAGACAGTCCAACTTTATAGGATACCGATGGTCGTCATCGATCTGATGCCTATTCTTCATCAGATATCAATGGGCACGATACTTCTTCTTCTTGTGGCATGGCAGCTCGGTATAGATCTCCCAACAATGTTTCACATGTTTCAACTTCTATCATGTTCACATCATGTTGTGAACATATCTCTTTGACATGTTCGTGAACATCTTGAGGGATATCGAAATGATCAAAGCTGTATAGCATAGCAGCCACGGCAATGGAAGATGGCTTAGCCATGATGAATGGATATGCACATACACTAAGCTCTACCAGGAATGTTGATAGATCCAAAGAGTCTTGGAGATCTCGTTCCATATCACCATAATGCCTGCTTCTCTTTCTTGAACTTGACCTTGGAGTGGTACCATCACTTGATAGTGTAGCACTCAACAAAGGATAGAGATTATTGATAAAGTTCATAGGAGTAGGTGGGAACAAGTGCCATTGAAGATCCTTCATAATCTGAAGTTCCATGGTTTCAATTTGAGATACTGTTACTTCTCCCTTGCACATTGAGGCAATCATGTGGATAGATGCCTTCTTTGGACTATGGATTTTGATTGCAAGGTAAATGGATGTCATTGCAACCTGTCGGAAGAGCTATAGTAGTAGATGATTTTGAAGAAGAGAAAGATGAGTATACAATACAACATTAAAAAGGGTATCCTCCGAAGGAATATCTGAACAGAAGGCATGTTCTCACCTCCTCATCAACATAATGCTTGGAAAGATACTGATCAAGGTAGAAAGCAGAGATACTAACAATCTCACGGCTAAGATCTTTCATGAGAAGTTGGTATTGCAAAGAGGGGGGGGGGATTAGGATAAATGAATACAGGATACAGTAATTGG